>Ga0181389_1000110_pt1 | contig 30111 bp, 21 predicted proteins | sample 12SPOviralmetaG_FD_130121 | JGI IMG/M metagenome (GOLD analysis project Ga0181389, IMG submission 130121) | Marine viral communities from the oligotrophic San Pedro Time Series (SPOT) site, San Pedro Channel, CA, USA - 12 SPOT_SRF_2010-06-29 | ecosystem: Environmental > Aquatic > Marine > Strait...
GTTTTGACCAAAGTTGACTGTATATGTATGAACTACTACAGAACTACCATCCGCAAGTGTTAAGAATAAAGGAAATTGTGCCTCTGTATAAGTGTCTATTGTTCCCTGAGAAACTCCGTTCTTATACATCACAACTGTTCCATCAGAATCAATGGAAATACCAATAACATGATATGTTTGTCCTGCCCATCCAGCACCATAATTAGTTGAAGTGCCGGAGTCATAAACAGCACCGCCAAAATGATATGATAATCCATTAGTGTTAGTACCTGGATAATGTCCTATACCCCCACCAGCTACACCAATTCCAATCATCTCATCTTTGTAATTTCTTGTCTCCCAATACCACTTACCTGAGGTAAATGCCATATTTGCTTGAACAACTTTATCATTAATTGAAGATTGGGCAAATAAGTTTCCATCTGAGTAAGAAACTCCATCAGTATGAAAAGGAAATAGAGGATTCAAAGTAGCAAAGTTATTCTTACAAGTATCATCAGTTGTTCTCCAACTCTCAATACCTACTGGTGTGTAAGGTTTGGGAACATCAAAACCACCTTTGTATTTTGCTACACCTTTGTAAATACGAAGGTCTTGTATGGAACCAATTATCCTATTTGCAGTTGACCATAGTCCAATATTCAATTTATCTACGGGAGTAAATATTGATTGTGTTCCAAGATCCGTATTAATACCAACACAAACACCATTAACATATCCCAGTAAGTTACTACCATCTCTCACCATAGCATAATGAACCCATTCATCGGTTGGCAAAGTAAGACCAGAAACGTTTATGGCAATTTGATTGCCGGAAGTACCATTAAAAGACACGTAAAATCTTGGTAAGCCACTACTGTTTTGATAAACTAACCAAGATCTTTCATCATTAGCACTATCCCATATACCTACTCCACCTGATCCAGCAAAACTTGTAGCACTCTGCCAATACTCAACTGTAAAATCTCCAGATCCAAAAGCAAAGTCTGAATTGATTGGTGTACTTATATAATCTCCAACTGATGCAAGATGTATAGCACTTCCATAATAATTACCAAGTTCATAACCCACACCAGCATTACCATTTGCTGTAAGTGTCTTATTAGTTCCACTACCTTTGATATCAGCAGAGTATTCTCTTACTGCATTTGCTAATTTGAGAGAAACATTATCAAAATATGCAGTTCCAGTATTTCCTGCAGAAGTCATCAATCTAATATAAACAGAAGTGTTTGTATCACTGGCAAAGTTAACTGCATAAGTACCACTACCAGAAACATCTAAAGATACTAAAGTTGCAGAATTGGCAGAATTTCTTACTTGTAATCTAACCCCACCTGCAGTTCCTAAATCAACATCTACCTCTAATGTGTAATTTGTACTTGCAGATACAGAAACTCCAGAACTAGTTTCTGCACCATCAAAGTCAGTAGAAGCATCTATTGCTAATCTTTGATATAAACTATCCCAAGTTGGAGTAGAATTGTATCCAGTCCAACCAGTGATATTACTAGTAAAAGTTCCATTAGTAAATAATTCTGTATTGGTATTTTCTAATGCAATACCAGGAACAGCAAGAACTAAGTTAGCAGCATAAGAGTCACTTCTCAACTGACTAACATAAGCATCAGAAGTTGTAGGAGCACCATTGCGTGGTTGTGGTAAGTCTTCACCTTTCAGTGTAATAATACTATTAGGGTCACAATGGAAGTCAGCACCAGAATTAGAACTATCATTCATAGGAAGATAGAATCCATTGACTCCAAATCCACCACTATTATTGATTACATTCTTGATGACTGATGGTGATTTAGGAACCCATTGTCCTGGTCTGAAATCAGTTGCTTCTGTAGTTCCAGAAGACATATAACCGTCTCCATCTTTATAGAAACCAAACACATCTGGTTCAAGTGCTTGACCGTCTACGTAGAAGTAATCAAATAGTTGTGATTTAGTTGAGGTAGAAAGAGTTGAACTGTTATTGGGTCTTTGAGCTCCAATTAAAGACCTGACTAATGTCGATACCGAAGTGTTATAATTTACATCATAATCTACTAAAGTAGACGAGTCAAAATTTGTAATCAAAGCACCATTTAAATATAATTTACATCTACTTTTTTCATCACCAAGAGTTGTATTGACCGCAACCATAACATGATACCATCCACCATTATCTCGCTGCAATCTATCACTATCATTTATTAGTTCACTAGTACCACTATTTTGATCTATTAGTCTTATTGCATTATCTGATCGTAGCTGTATGCCAAATTGTTGAGAACCATCAGAGTCAGCTCTTTGTTGAAAAAGATAATCAGTTTCGGTACTACTATTTTTCTTTACCCATAATGCAAAAGTAAATACCTTACGATTACCAGTGCTGGTAGGAGTTCTCTTTAAAAGTTCGTTTGCCATTATCCTTACCTCAACCTAAGATAGTAGAACCTGATGGGAAATAATCAGAGATTATCTCCACCCAATTTGTGCCATTATAGACTTCTAACGCAGAACTAGTAGAGTTCCACCTAATGTATCCACCATATGCTGTTGATGGTCTCTGAGCAGTAGTACCAACAGGTAGAGCAACTGCATCAGTCCTTTTCGATATATCTAATGATACTGCTGGAGAGGTAAGAGTCCCAATACCAAGATTACCCTTCTCTGGGGAAACATGTGTATCACCACTGTTCAAATCAATGAACATTGCAGGATATTCACCTGTTTCACCTTCAGATCTACCTTTTACAGTAAAACAAGAAAAATCTCCAGTTGAAGGAGAACCGCCTGAAGGTCGGGTATCAATTCTATATAAACCACCAACTCTGCTAGTGCTAATTCCACTTATTTGGGTAATATTATTTCCAATTGTGAAAATTTTACCATCTAATTCCGTAAATATAGCAGAACCAGTGGTTGATCCTACTGCAGTGAGTACCACTCCACCATCAGTACTAACCGGATAAAAACCACCTGAAATATCACCAATTTCTATATTAACATCGGTATTTCCTAGTGAAATATTACTAGAGGTGATGGTGGTGATACCAACTAAAGAAGAACCAACACTAATACGCTCACTAATATCTAAATTAGTGAATGAATAAGTATCGGTCGATGTTATAGTTTCTGCACTGATACTGGTAGCAGAAACCACACCAACATTCAAGTCTGTTGGTGGCCCAACTGCGGTGGTAAAACCAGCTAAATTACTTGCCCTTGACATATCGGTGTATTTTTAGTTATTTATAGTTCAGGTATTAAGTGGTTTGGGATTATTCTTCGAACAAAATAGATTTAGTGGCCATTACGGGCTTAATTTATTATTAAACAAAATATGTTATTTGTGCATTGTAATTCCTTGCAGTTACAAAAATTGCATTGTCTCCATTAACAACACCATCCATAGAATTAATGGCAACGTTAGCATTACCAGCAGTAACTTGGGCAACAAAGATGTCACCATAAGCAGTTGATTCTCTACATACACCAGCATGATGAAATGCACTACTACTGTTAAATGGAAGACCATTAAATGCAGCACTGGCATTGTTTGAACCAATTGCACTAAATTTAACTTGAAAATGAACAGAAACTAAATTACCTATTTTTGTGTAATACCCACTAGTAGTTGATAAAGTATATCCTGATGATGTGATATTTGGAGTCCAAGTACCTTCTTCATAATCATCTAGAAGTTCAGAGGTCATTCCTGATGCATCACCAGTGGCAGAGAAGTCAACACCACCACCATCTGGAAGTTTTATAACTCCAGACCTAGTAAATCTTACGCATTCAGAGCCACCAGTTCCATCATCTTGTCTGGTTCTAAACACCATCTCTGCATTATTGGAAGGATTACCCCCAACAATAATTTCCCATGTCCTTGCATTTGCGTTAGAATTATTAGCATCTATTCTAATTGCACAATCACTATTTTGTGAAATTTGAAGGGCTTTAGTTGGATTATCAGTTCCGACACCAACATTACCTTGTTTTAAAACTAGATTATTAGTATAATATGTACCTGCATATCTAGTAAAAAATTCAAGAGTATTATTGGTAGTATTTAATCGCATACTACCATTATATGCTGTGTTTGTAGACGATACTCTAATATTAGGGTCACTAGATCCAACTGCTTTTATTGATCCAACTACTGTTAGTTCTTCATCTGGATTATCAGTTCCGATGCCAACCAGACCAGTAGAAGTTATACGAAGTCTCTCAACATCATTAGTACCTAGTGCTAATGTATTAGTAGCTGGACTACTAATAGAAGTACCAGAACCAACATTCAATGCACCAGATACGGTACTCACACCTGCTAGAATGGTACCCCCACCAATAGTCGTCTGAATTGACGGAGTAGAAGCATCTAAATGCTCAATATTATTAGTCTTGAGGGTACTCATGTCTATCTACTTTTTAGGTATTTATTGAACTTATACGGCTGGTTTGTTTGCAATCAGATATGCTTTGTAAGCATCCTTGACTCCTTGTGTCCATGCAGCATTACAAATTGCTTGAACATCTGCATCTTCACCACTGATATCTGTGTCAACAAAGTTGTCACTATCATCAATAGTACCACATGACAGTGCATGTCTGTGGAAAGAACGTGCAACTTCTACACCATCCTTCTCGATAACTTCTGCTCTACGTACTTGTACAGCTTTATATGTTCCAACGACTTCAATCTTGTCGTTTTCAAATCTTTCAGTAAGTGCCATTAGGAAAATCCTCCGAATTAAACAGGTTTAGGCGTAAGTATTTATTATCAACCTTCAAGTGCAGACAATCGTGCCTCAAGGGAGGTGTTTTGTGTTTCAAGGGTTTCGATCTTTGAAAATGCATCCTTCAATGCCTCAACCAAAACAGGAATAATCCCCGTCTTCTCTATGGATTTAGACCACTCAGATTGCGTATCATCTTTATATGCATCACTATAATCATCAACAATTTCTCCTTGCCCATAACCTTGTACAGTTGCTGCAGTCGAAACTCGATTAATACCCATGGTTTGATGAACAAGATTTGGTATTACAGTTTCTACCTCTTGAGCAATAAATCCATACTTTGTATCAGTCCCCATTTTTGCTTCTTCTTTCCAGGTAAAAGTCCTTCCCTGAAGTCCCTTAATAATAGTTACTGCATCACTTGCACTAATATCTTGTATATTTTCTTTTAATCTACCATCAGAAATATCAGCACTAGAACTACCGGTAAAGTTTCCAGTAGAAGCATTAATGGTCAAGCGAACAGTATCGTTGCCAGCGGTAAAATATAGATCACCGGTACTACCGTTGTGAATAATTCTTTGACCAATTCTCATCCCCCGGTTTTCCCAGTTCATAAACTGAGAAGTAGCATTATGACTTCTTATAATGAGACTAGCGTTAGATCCCGAGTTAGTAACTGCTTGAGTATTTTCAATTTTTAGATAACCAGTGGAATCATTTTGAGTGAATGCACCTTGAACATGAAGCTTTGTATCAATATTTCCGAGAGTTCCCAGACCCATGTTGCCATTCTCATTGATTCGCAGCCGCTCGGCTGCAGCCCCTGTTGATGCTGACGTATAGAAAGTCATCAGTGATGAACCATATGTCGCCGTTAATCGACACTCCCTATCAGTTTCGCCAAGCGTTACACGTAATCCACCATAATGGCTTGCAACTTGATTATTAAGATCAAATATATTTTTTCCACCCACCCTTTCACTTTTGACCATTAAAGGCATGGTAGGACCTACCTCTCCAATCCCTATATTGCCCGAGTCGTCGATGCGCATCCGCTCGCTATTTGCTGTAGAAAATGACATAAAGCCACTTTCTCTTAAATACAGCAACGTATTTAAACCGTTTTGAATAATGTTAAAACCGTTAGACGCACCATTGCTGCCAGTAGTGCTGTTAGTTAGTCCTAAGTGAGTTACTGTTGCTCCTGACGAATGGATTTCTAGCGAATTTCTGCCAGTGCCAAAGTTGGAAGGCGCTACTCCAAGCGCAACCCTGCCCGAGCTGTCGAGGCGCATTCTTTCTGCATTATTCCCATTATCAAAAAATATAAGAGCATTAGAGCCATTGTTATGATAAAGACTATACTTATTAGTTCCCTGAGTTGCCCAACGAACTGCAGAATCTCCATTACTATCAACCTTTATTGCACCACCTGAACCATAAACATGTAGAGTCTCACTTGGAGCTGTAGTTCCAATACCAACATCACCAGTACTATCTTCAATCATTGAAGAGTAAGTTACAATCCCAGCGGTTCCACTGTTCTTATAGAACTGATTAGCAGCACCATTATTACCTGGCAGGGTAATAGTATTATCACCTGCGACTGCTGGTGCATTGATATCAATCGCACCAGATGTAGTTCCTCTTAAACTCAGACCCATGGTTTTATACTTTTTAGTTATTTATCAGGCAGTAGATGAAGCCGTTAATATATGCTGTGAAGTAGGTACAGCATTCTGTACAATGACCTCATAGAAGAATGCTACTCCACTATCACCAGTTGGGTTAGTAATATCAATACTATATCCAAAACCACCTGAATTATTGAATGCGTAACTGGAAGTTGAATATGTGTATGCAAATGGTGTAGTTACTGATGCACTATCAGATGATGTACCACTACTATTTGTAAAGACCCTACACATAAACTGTGCTGCTACATGATTACTACCTGTATTAGATGCTGTCCAAGAACCAGTAGCATTAATCGTAATCATTGCAGAAGTTCTATCAGTTCCAGTGAAAGTAAATCTAGTCAATTGACCAGAGTCTAATGTATCACTTACATAATACTTTCTAATTGTGCCGTTTGCAATGTTCTCGTAGTTATATACTGTATTTGCTGATGGACTACTGTCACCCAACAATAGAGTATTACCAACACCTACTTGAATCTGACCACCAGAAGTTATACGAAGTCTTTCTGTATTGGTAGTTTTAAAACTAATGGGTCCAGCATTTACATTATTTAAGACTAAATCGTTGCCACTTATACCATAATATATTTCAGCATCAGTAGTCCCATCTAAAGCAGAATATCTTATCGATGGATACGAACTACCTCTTAAAGCAATATTTGGACTACCAGAATCTACAATGTCTAATTTAACTGTAGGATTATCAGTTCCAATACCTAAACCAGTGCTTGTAACTCTTAATTGTTCAGACCCACTATTAGTAAATGCTAACTCACCAGCAGAAGGGAAGAATACTCCAGTGGTTGTATCAACACCAACTATACCAGGAGTTCCTTCAGTTCCATAACCAACTGATACTGCTGTACCAACAGGTACTGCAAGACCATAAGGTACATAAGCAGCACCAGTTCCTTTCTTATTTGTATAATTATCTGCTCTGACTTTGCTATTACCACCCGAAAGAATACCGGGCATATCAACATATGTACCAATACCTAAAATATCAGGAATAAAAGTATCACCATCACCAACAATCAAGTCAGCGTCACCTTGCATTACAATATCAGTGTATTGTGTATATGCAGCTGATGCAGATTCTGGTGGGTCTACAGTAATCGTAGATGCAATCGAAAGATTAGCATTCGTATAATATATCTTATTCAGTGGACTAGAAAGATCTTCTGCCAGAGCAGTACCAAGACCACCTGGAGTTCCAGTCAACTCGGAACCATCACCACGGTATGAGATTGCCGTTAAATATCCTACTCGAATATTAACTGGATTTTCTACATTAGTGACGGCAGAACCAAAACCTGCAAGATTACGAGCTCTTGACATTTTATCTACTTTTTAGTTATTTATCAGGATCCTTTAAGTTAAGAAACTACCGACTGGTAGTGATAGGTTTAAATAGTTAAGAGTCAGTAAAATAATGACCACCGAAAGTGAGCACAAGGTGTGTTTGAGAATTTGTTGTTATATTGTTTTCGTCAATAACGTAATCACCTGTACTGTCATTAGAGTATAGATATACTCCAGCACTGTTTGCCACAAAGCCAACAGAGAGTCCATAAGTAGTCTCTGCTCCCGCCATTGATCTTGTATGAAATACTGGTAACGCACCATTATGATTTGGAACAAAAGGTAATGTTGCTTTAGTAGTATTATCTGAGGTTTTTACTATAGCTACTGCGGCACCGCTGGCAGATCCTGTGTTTGCAGTGTATATATAGCCACTAATGTAAACACAACGCCCTATCTTTGTATATTGAATTTCTGTAGTACTATTATTGGAGCCATCAGTAGATCCAGTTTTTGCAAGTCTCCAATCAGTGATAGTACCTTCTTCATAATCATCAAGAGCATTTGCAGTAGCGGTGTCACCATTGAAAGCAATACCACCACCAGAAAGGAGACGAAGTTCTTCTGTTGCAGAAGCATTACCTCCATTGGTGTAGAAAATCAAGTCGCCAGTATTGGCTGCTGTTCTTTGGACACCTAATTGCACTAAATCTTCATCTGCATCATGATCCGTATAAGATATAAACCCATAATCATTGTTTGACCGCATACTTATGTTAAGGCCAAATGCTCCAGTTGAAGATGATATAAGTTGGAGGGGAGCAGAAGCAGATTTAGTACCAACAGATGTTTGATTTATAAGTACTTGTCCACCTGAAGTTATAGTAAGTTTATCTCCACCTATAAGATTATTGACATCAGGAATTCCATATCCAAAATCAAGTTCTCCATCATTTCTAACAGAAATTCCCCAATAATTAGTTGTCGAGTCATTCTTATTCTGCATTAGCAGATGACTGAATCTATTAACTCGAAATCTTCCCTCACTTTGATTAAGATCTAAACCATTTAGTGGATTAGTAGTTCCGATACCAACCGATCCACCAGTAACATGAATGCCACCCTGGGCGGTGATGATACCAACTGAATCTATATTAGTTACATCTTCATACGACAAAGTACCGCCAATGGATACATTACCACTGAAAGTTGATACACCAGTGACTGTCAGTCCTCTAGGACAGTCTGGAGCACCATTGTCAAAGTGATTGACGATTTCATTGACTTGTATTTTTGACATCTCAATACTTTTTAGTTATTTATTATGCTCACCAAGGTAACTCAGTAATCCTGGTCTTATTTTCTTTTTTTGAAATCTCTGTATCTAAGAAATCAATAATTTTTTGTTCTTTTTCTGACCCCAATCTCTCCTTTACCCAAGTTATAACTTGGGCTTCGGTCAGAGAAGAAAATGGTAATGGACTTGCTGCAGGAGGTACTTTCACATACCTTTCAGTACTTGTACTTAATTCTCCTTTAGTTGCGGAAACTTTATACTCAATATTCCACACCATGCCATCAGATGTGCGTCTTACTAGATTTAAAATGTGCCAAGTGTAATTAGTAGTCATGCTTTTTCTCCTCAGTTAGATTCTAATGTCGAGATTCTTTGTCTTAAAGAATCATTATCTGCTTTTAATTGTTTAATTGCAATCAACATTTCACATAGTACAGCTCTATCTGAAATGCCATCCACTACTTCAACACCTTCATCTAAATCTTCACCATTTTTAGTAACAGGAGTTGTACCATTTCCGACCATATAGCTTGGTTCATCACCATATCCCAACTCACTTCCTGCATCCCACTCCGAATAAGATACTGCCTCAGTAAAACCAATATCGTGAAGTTCTTCTGCAATCAGACCAACAATTTGTTCACCGGTTGTATGATCTGCCCAGGTTTTGGGAGTAATATTCTCAATTCTTGTTAGACCAATACCAACATAATTTGTAATATTATCCTTATATCTTCTAGATGAAGTTGATCTTTGAAGTTCGTAAGCTGTACCAGAACCAGTAATTCTTAACAGATTTGTTGTTGAGGAACTGGTAGTATCGTAAATGAGTTTTGATTTGACTCCCACCCCATCGGTACCACTTATACCGAAATTTGTGGCCCCCGCGTCTTCATAATTAATAGTAATTCCACCTGTACCATTCGCAAGACTGAGTGCATGATTCGTGTTACTATTATTAATACTATAGTCTCCAGGGCTGTCGTTAATAATATTAAGTGCATCGCTATCACCAAGAAATCTGGTAATTTTATTAGTAGAACCGTAAGAAGTTTTACCTTGTATCTCTAGAAAAGCATCATTTCCAGTGTTAGTATTTCTTACTAATTCTAAAGTTCCATTAGCATCTTGAATACTTAAAGTTCCCCAAGTGGTACCTGTGGCCTGATTATTTGAATCAGTGCAATTGTAATTAAACTCTGCGTAACCCCTACCTGAAGCATTGTTATCAGCATTATATGCAACATTCTGACCACTACAGTTAAAATTAAACCAAGAAGTGTCAGGACCACCAGAAAAATATGAGTCATTACCTGCTCCATCCCCAAGATGTAGTATAGTAACACCATCAATTTTCATATCAATAGAACTAACAGATGCTTGATTGAAATGATCTGCAGAAATTGTTAAACCATCTGAACCAGAACCTATTCCAATAAAGTTAGTTCTACCCGTACTAGTTGTATTTACAAATTGAATCGTAGCCTGATCACCTTCTCCATAATCTTTAGATGAAAAAGTTTCAGTTCCTGCAATACAAACAGATGCTCCAGTTGCAAAATCGCCACCAGTACCAGTATCTGAATTGAAAAATGTAGTATGAATACCAATTGATACTTTTTCTGAATCAATATTGACTCCACCTACTCTGAATCCTAATAGAAAATCATCACCTTGTTCACCTAATATATCACCCTCCATAATGAATCTACCTCCAACAGGAGAGGTAGTATTCATTCTCAGTCTTGAGGTACCACCCTGAATGTCCTGAAATCTTATGTTTGGTCCCCCACTTCGGATGTGAAGTTGTCCCTCTGGTACCGAGGTTCCTATACCAACAGAACCACCAGTAACATTCAACCCATTCGTCGCGGTAGTCACACCCGTCAGCACTGGTCCGTGAGTACCAGTCCTACCTGTAATAGAATTTACATTAATTGCTGACATTGTTGATATCTTTTAATTGTATTTATCAGAGGTTACCCAACTGATATAGGTCAGTTACAAGTGTCTTACCAAGACCAACTGTTACTGCTGCACCAGTTTGAACAATAATTCTTGGTTCTTGAACAACAACATAAGAGTGGTCATTACCAGCATTTGTTGTATCAAGTACAATGTTTTCAGTTACATATGTAGTGGCATTAATATAACTGAATGGACTTTTTTGATTGTTTGGATACTTGATAGCAGTACCAACACCAGATGCACCACTTTCAATACTGACATCAACAGTTGTACCATTGACCTTAACAGTATTACCAACACCAATAAAGTTTATGGTTGTAATACCAGTACCAATCTGATTACCACCAGACTGAATACCAACTGCAGAAATAAATCCAGTCGATACACCAGAAACCAGTTCAGTGTCACCTTCTACTATTAAATTACCTCCAACAGTAAAGTTGCCAGGTGCATCTGTTGGAATAACTGCATTAAATGCTTTATATGATACCGCTTCTAATACATCTCCACTCTGAGCTGGAGTTGTTAATACAATATTTGTTCCGTCTGTTCCATTATAATCCTGACTTGTAATCAGTTTTGCACCATTCAGATATAGCTCAAGATACCCGATTTGATATTTTGTCGCGAAAACAAATGAAGTTTGAACACCCGTAGGATTGAATACCTGACGAGCAACAATTACTGATGAATCTCCTGGGTTACGACCTAGATACCCGTTATTACCTAACATCAGGCAACTCCTTCTAAAATACTAAGACTTACATCTAACGCGTTTTCAGTATCACAATAAACCCTAATTTCTTCATTGGGTCTCAGAATTGTTTTACCAGCGTCACTGATAACGAAAGAACTTCCAGTTGGGACGGGAATATCATTTGCAATATTAGCAAAAGTGTTTCCAATACCAATCTCAACAAACAGATTTACAGAGTTACCTGTAAGGTTTGCAAAAGTACCACCTACAAGAATTGATTTCCCCGATGCAGTGTATGCAGTTGTAACCCCCATGAAGGTCACATTCTGATTGGCTGCGATTGAATTGTTTATAGACGACTTATCTACAAGAACCGAACCGGTACCAATTGAATATACTTTCGTTGCACCCCTAAAGAATGTGGCATCAACCATATCACCAACAGATATACCACTCGTTGATATACCAGAAATGGTTGTTGCACCAGCACCAATACTAGCAACTGTCGTTGTTGTCACAATCCCAGCTGATGATGTCAGTTTATTGTTAAATGACTCCGCCATTGTATTAATACTTTTTAGTTATTTATTAAAGTCCACCAAGAGCAATTACCATTGCTAATGAAGGAATAGTGTTATTGTTGACCGTTAGGTTACCCTCAATGTTGGTATCACCCCTAACATCCAAAGTATGTAGTGGGTTTGTGGTACCAATTCCAACCATAATGGTGGAACCAGATGATACAACTGTAAACTGTGATGTAGCAGAACCAACATTTAACTCGGTACCAACATCAATGTTTTGTGCTGTTAGTATACCAGCAAAGACTCCACTACCGTCAGGAAGAACAGTAACACCAATACCAGATGGTCCAGTGGTGTAACCAACATTCAATCCAGTCCTGGCAGTTACAAAACCAACAGCGTCTATACTAGCTACATCCTCATAGGTTAAAGTACCACCAATAGTGACATTACCACTGAATGTTGCAGTACCACCAACAATATTATCAGTGTATATTGTAGTAACACCAATAGATTCTGCACCAGTGATGATACCCAGTGTTGAAACACCAGTAACAACTAAATTTGTAACATTTAGGTCACTAACAGTACCACCAATCGAAACATCACCACTGAATGTTGCAGTGTCACTAACAATGTTAGTTGCATATACAGTACCAACACCCAGAGATTCAGCACCAGTAATGATACCTAGTGTTGAAATACCACTAACAACTAATGTTTCTGCCGAGACATTTGCAGTATTGGCAAGACCAATAATTGTTACTTGGCCGGTTGAGCCACTAACTGAAATATTAGCTCCAGCAACAATAGAAGTAACAATACCTGTGAGTTCAGTACCACGACCATAATATGTCGTAATACCAGCAGATGTTCCAACTGTTGCACCTACACCAGACGATGTAATCTTAAAGTCTGCGAATGAAGATACACCAGCGTTTACATTCAGTTGAGTAACTGAAGCAATACCACCAATAACATTCGTTGCAATACCCGAAAGTGTTACAAATGACTGTTGCGCGACAGTAATTGTGGCGATACCACCATTATTACCACCAGTTGCAGTTACATCAAGTCCTCTAAAGTCAACACCCGAATATGTTATTCCTCCACCAACTGAAGCACCTTCGTCAAATATCAGAAGACCTTCAATGGCACCAGCTGGAGCTGCGGCTAACCATTCTGGTGGTTGATTTGACCCTCTTGATATAAGTGCAAAACCAGTAGTTCCACTTTCAAATGCAGAGGTTATACCTGGTTGTGCCTGATATAGTAACTGACCTGTTGCTCCACCGTAGATATTAGTTGCATTCGTTGCACTGGTGATACCAGTCAGTCCAGTACCAGCACCAGTAAATGTTGTTGCAGTAAGGGCACCAGATACAAAGGTATCAACTAAATTAGAAGGTCCATTGACAGTAAGTGCTGTGCCGACTGTCGCGACACCAGTTATATTAAGATTTCTACCAGTTACTTCATCATATACAAGGTCACCAACAACATTTAGGTTACCACCAACATATAAATCACTGACAAAGGTACCAATACCAGTAAATGTAGAGAGACCAGTTACAGATAATCCATCTGATACGTTCACCGAACCGGCTACATCTAATGCCGATTTTGCACTAGAACTGTTGATACCAACGCGACCAATAACTTCCAACGAAGTTTTGTTGTCACTAAAAGAACTTATACCAATTTTAAAGTTTTTTTGGTCGTTACTAGCGTACTTTGCCATCGTTATTACTGATTAAGTGTCTCTAAGATAGATGAGATGAATTTCACGTCAGTATTACTACTTGATGATATAACAAGAGAATCTCCAGTTTCAAGAACAAGTTTACCTGCTAGAAGATTTGCGGCATCATTTGCTGGTACTGGGAAACCTTTTAAAATTTCTGTGGTTACAGCAATACCTGCGGATGTTCTCTCATGAGAAAAACTGATAGTTTGTGTGTCACTACCAATATTGGTGGTTTGTGCTAAAAGGACAATAGCACTATAGCCAGTAGGTGCCGTGTAGATACCTACCGTATTGAGTCCGACAACACCTGTGATTGTCTGATAATTGTTAAGGGCTAATGCCATTTTATGAGTCTCCTCCTAATGCGAGAATGTAAGGTGTGATGTTGGCAAATAGGCTTCTGTTGTAAGCATCACCAGTAATAGATCCTTCAAGTTGATTAATAATAACTCCTTCACCAATCTTAAAGTTACCTGCTTGATCGGTAGAAGTAAAGATGACCAAACCACCATTCTTATTTACAATTTCATTCTCTGGGATTGCTACACCACCTCTTTGTGGGAGAGCGGTAAGAGCAGTATTACCAGAACCGATATATTCAAATGCTTGAGATGAAGCAAGTACTCTACTTTGTTTGAAGAAAGGAACAGTAGTTCCAACACCAACCGCATAAGGTACATTTTGAGTGAATGTGACCGTAGTGATACCACCAATAACTGGAGTTGCACTGCTGACCACATAGTATGTAGGTAAGACATCAGGGGTGCCTGTAGCGGACCCAGTGAAGGTTACAGTCGGTGTTCCTGTATAACCCCTACCATTAGAAATCATGTCTACAGATGTCACAGAACCACTTGTCAGTCGTGCAACACCTGTTGCTTTAACTCCCCATGATTCTGAAGGATCAGAGAAGGTAACTGTTGGTGCTGTTGTGTAACCAGAACCACCACTGGTGATATTAACACCTTTAATAGTGTTATAAATTGAATCAAGATATACAACCTGACCATCATAAGGTAGTGTTGTAAATATATTTGTGTTACCACCACTATCATAACCATGAGTCAGGGTCGAAACACCAACATAGGTCTTAAATGTAGTGGTATTTGTTACTTCATTAACCGTGAATACTCTACCGAAGTTGTCGGGGAATGTTGCCAGGTTTGCTGGACCAACATTGATAGTGATTGTATCCGTAGTTACTGCATCAACACCAAGTATTCTACAAGATGCTGGGTCAGTGTATGCAGGATATGAACGAATAGATGTGTTATTATCTTTGGTGCAAGTGAAACTTACAGAATTGTCTGTAAGAGTAATCAAACTATTTGCTCTCTTCACACCACCAGCAGTAGCAGAAACCCAAGTATGTGGATAGTTTCCAGTAGTTGTAGCACCAATAAAGACAGTGAATGTAGTAGCATTAGTTACAGTAACTTGCTTCCACTTATTGAATACTGGGTCAGTTGTTCTTGGATATGTAATCTGAGCAGTGTTACCATCAGATGTACAAGTGAATGTAAGTGATTGCTTGTCAAACTTAACAAGGTCACCAGTTGTCATACCATGAGCACCTGTGGTTACAACAGTCAGAAGACCAGTTGTAGGTTCATAAGTTGTTCCAGAACCAGCAGTAAGTGCAGTTGCAGCAGTCAATCCATGTGTTGTATTGACATCTAAGACAAGAGAACCAGTTGGTCCATCATAAGTTGTTCCAACAACAGCAGTGTATGATGCAGCCTTTGTTCTGGCTACAATAGCATCAGTAACACCACTAATCCAAGTATGTGTGGAAGTGTCGGATGACTTACCAATATTCAGTGTAATTGTATCTGTAGTTATTGCCTCAACACCAAGTACCTTACCGGATGCCGGGTCAGTTGAACGTGGGTAATCATGGTTAGTTGCATTACCATCCAGAGCACAGGTGAATCTTACACCACCATCTGCAATACTGATGAGACTGTTTGCTCTCAGAATGCCATTAGCAACAGCACTTACCCAAGTGTGAAGGGAAGTATCAGAAGACTTACCAATGTTCATGGTAAATGTAGTGGTATTTGTTACTACAACTTGCTTCCACTTATTGTTTACAGGGTCAGTTGCTCTTGGATAGTCATGATTAGTTGCATTTCCATCCTTAGCACAAGTAAATCTCAATGAACCCTCAACAATCTTGACATAATCACCAGTGGTCATACCATGAACACCAGTTGTGACAACAGTTAAGATACCAGTTGATGGATTATATGCTGTACCTGTGGTAGCAGTAAATTCACTGTCTGCTGTTTGACCATGACCTGAACCAATGTTCAGAACCAGAAGACCAGTTGCAGGGTCATATGTTGTACCTGTTGTAGCACTAAATCTATTTGATACTCCAGTGTTTGTAATACTATTAGTAACACCACTTGAGAATGTATGTGGATATGCAGGACAAGTGAATCCGAGACCAGCAAGGTTAATACTCATTCCTTTAGTATAACCATGTGCCTTCTGAGTGGTTACAGTAGTGAGACCAGTTGATGCATCGTATAATGCATTCTGAACAGATATTGTTTCGGTACTGATATCGATTGGGAATGAATTTGACCCGGCAGATGTAAATTCAGTAACAGTTCCAATAAAGTTTGTTGGACCAATACCATCAGCAACAAGACCCAATCTACCAAAGGAAGAGTTGGAGTTTGTCAGGTCACATTGACCACCATTAATACAAACAATACTCTGATCATTGTAGATTGTGAAGATTGAAACTAACTGAGCATAACCTTCATTAGAGATTGAAACACCAATACCACCCTGATTGAGTTGAGTATAGGAGTCAACGTTCATTGCTCTGGTGTCACCAATAACATGAGCACCATCAATCTTCATACCAATACTATTGGAGATAAAGTTTGTACAGTTTCTAATGTATGGACCTTGTGTTACATAAGATGGTTTGTTGGGGTTGAATGCGATAATTGCTTTACCTTCATTCAATGAACCCGTAAAGGACATATTCTCAACATAACTACCATTCGCAACATAGATGAGGTCTTCATCAGGGTTTTGTGGAATGATTGAGACTTCTCTTAAACTATCACCAAGAAGTGTAACTTGTTCTGGGATAATGATTGGATTATTTTCTGAATAATTACCAGCAGAAATTCTAACGACCGTACTTGCTTCTGCAATCGTAAGAGCAGAACCAACAGTTCTCTTTGCGGTAGAGATTAGATAACCATCATTCTCATCATTACCATCAGGTGTAACATAGATTTGGTTGGTAACAGATACCAGACCAACAACACCAGTCAGGTTTGAACCATCACCATAGAAGGCTGTAGCACTTACAATACCCGTTGTAGGATACATTGTAATGGCTGCACCTACCGATGCAATACCAGAGATATAAACATCACTCAGGAAGGTTGAGAACCCAGCGAGAGTAGAAACACCACTTACATATAAATTATCGGTTATGGTAGTGAAACCAAGAGTTGATGTACCAGTTACATTGAGTGTTGATGCAGTAACGATACCTGAGAAGATTGCATTACCATCAGTTGTGATTGTGGCTCCAATGCTAGTAGTAGAACCACCACCAACAAGTAATGTACCAGTTGTGGTAACACCAATGACTTGGAGAGATTGTGTAGTGGTAACACCAGTAACACCGAGTGTTGCGATAGTCGATACACCAGTTACCTCAAGGAACTGTGCTGTAGAAACTCCAGTAACACCAAGAGTTGCAACTGTACCAACACCAGTTACTTCAAGGAACTGTGCTGTAGAAACTCCAGTAACACCAAGAGTTGCAAGTGTTGTTACACCAGAGACATTTAATGATTGTGAATCAATAACTCCATTGACATCTAACAGACCACTTATAGTGGTCATACCAGACAGTTGAGTTTGATTAGTAACTGTAAGGTTATTTGGGATAGTTACATTGGTATCAAGACCAACCGTTACGGTTTGACCAGAACCAATAGTATAGATTTCATTTGTTGTACCAACTACACCCAGTAATTGACTGTCAAGGTCAACAACAAATGTACCAGTATCAGCCGTACCATCAAGGTCTTGTGCAGTTACTTGTGCATCAACATATGCCTTAATTGATTGTTGAGTTGCAAGTGCCTCGTTACTATTTGAAACAAAGGTATCTTCATCCAGAATGGTAGTAACACCAACTGTTGCACCAGCTCCTGTACCTACCTTCAGAGTTGCAATGGTAGAAACACCAGTAACAACCATATTGGCTGCAGTTGTTACCCCAGTAACACGAAGGTCATTATCTACAACTACATTACCACCACTCAGTGTGGTAATACCGGTAACTTTAAGTGAATTGGTATCAACAACACCACCAATGGCACTCGTAGAGATACCAGATAGTCTTGCATATCTGACATCTAGATTTGCTTTAGGGTCAATCCAATTTGGTGCTGATGTACCCTGACCTAAAAGAAGATTACCTGTGGGACCAATTGGTAGGAATGCAGTCTGATTTTGACCTGATTGATAAGGAATTCTACCAGCAGAACCACCTCTTAAGTTGGTTGAGATACCTGAACTGTCTGCATACGAGACATTAATTGCTGCAAGTGATGTCCAAACAGGAGTTCCAGTTCCTTGTGATTGAAGAATTTCTCCTGCTGTACCTGATGCAGTGAATGCAGTATCATTTGGACCAACCTGATACAAAACAGCACCAGCTGTGCCACCTTTTACATCAGTTGCAAGACCAGAATTAGTTGAATACCCAGAAACTACAACTCCATTTGCCGAGATTGTAAGTTTACCCTTACCAGATAGTGGTGAAATCTGGATACCAGGACCAGGTTGAATTTCAGTTACAATACCTGTTAGATTTACTCCATCACCAAAATAAGTTGCGTTGGTGATAATACCGGCAGTGGTGATACCAGTAAGAGTTGAATTGAATAATGATGCACTATTGGTTGCGTTAAGAAACTTTGTAGTTAATCCTCCACCAACTAGAACATTGTTTGTTACCCCGATACCCAGTGCAGTAAGTATTCCAGTAACAGTGAAGTTTCCACTTACAGTAGAAGGACCTACAATAATAGGACCACTGTTATTGAACCTATTGGCTATCTTGTCGGCCCTAAGTAAAGACATTATCTATAATGTTTTATCCGTTGTTTTTATTTATACCCGATACATATAAATATTTTTCAGGTATGATGATATATCATGAAAAAAGGCGAATTCTGTCCGTTAATTCAAAAGAAATGTGTTGAACATAAATGTGCCTGGTATACATGTGTAAGAGGAACAAATCCTAATACTGGGGAAGAGATTGATGATTGGCGTTGTGCCGTATCATGGATGCCTATGATGACAGTAGAAATCGCACAAAAGTCAAATCAAACTGGAGCTGCTGTAGAAAGTTTCAGAAATGAAGTAGTAGAAGCAAATCATCAAAACCAACAACTTTATGCTCATGCCCTTCAACAGGGAATTAATGTTGCTCAAATAACTCCCCTGAACCCCCCTATGATTGGAGGTGAGTAAGAATATTTAGTCCTTTCTACAGACGATAATATCGATGTACTGAACACGGAAGTCCATGTTATTTACATTTCCTGCACTACCAACAGTAATTGTATGTTGGTGGTCTGCGTTTTGAGCATTGATACTAAGGTTGTGACTATGAGTTGCGTTTGCTGCATTCGTACTAACACTATGACTATGTGCGGCATCACCAGTCTGCACATTCGGGTTTGAATAACCAACATCTTGTTTGTTATAACCGATATTAGTAATGGCTTCTTTTCCACCATCAGAGTCAAAGTCTCCTTTGCTCCAGTTGATACCTGAAAGGAATCTACCGTTTGCACCACCTTGATTAATTCCATGATTATGAGGTACATTTTGGTAAGCTGCATTTCCATTGTGACTATGATTTGCGTTAGCATTTACAGCTTCTCCACCATGGGTATGATTGGCGGATTGGTCTCCAGCATTTGCATTATGATTATGAGTAGGTACTGGAACAGACCTTTCAGAAAATGCACTGGTGAAAGTATTAGTACCACCAGAACCACCACCAGAACCAGAAACAACACGCAATGTTTTGTTATTATCATTAGTTAGTTTTGTCCAACCATTTGGTGCAGCTGCCTGATAGAACAACATTTTTGAACCAGGAGGAATAAGATTTCCTACTGCATCGTATAGTTTCTTAAACGCCCCAACACTTGGAGGTTGAACAGTTGAAGTACTTGTCGGTGGATATGCATTCTTAACTATAACTGCACCTTGAATCGCAGTTGTTGCAGAAGGAAGTCTTGCAGGAGAAATCGTACCCGTAGTAATCTTATCGCCAGCAAGATTAGTAAGACCTGCACCATTACCGGTAAAGTTTCCTACAGTCAGTCGATTAGTACTTGGATTATATTTAAATTGTCCACTACCAGAATCAATATATGGTCTTTGATAACCAGCAGCCTGATTGGTACTGAATAATACTTGATAGTCTAAATTAGAACCCGTTTCATCTACATTGATGAAATCAGCTCGATTTGAAATACCAGAAAAACTGCTACCAGTAATAGTTGTCGTTTCGATATTTTGAACACTGAATGTTCTAGTAGATGGATTGTATGCAAGTTGGTTTGAACCACTATCAATATAAGGTCTCTGATATCCAGCAGCCTGATTAGTACTGAACAGTATCTGGAAGTTAGTATTAGTATTAATTTCATCTACATTGATAAAATCAGCATTCAACGAAACACCAGTCAGATTACCAGTTACATCACCAACCAAATCACCAACAATGTTTGAAACGGAGAATGTATTTGTTGATGGGTTATAGGTTAGTTCATTACTTTGAGTATCAATATAAGGTCTTTGGAAACCACCACCTTGATTGACACTAAACAATACTTGATGATTAGTGTTTTGACTATTGGTGTCTACATTAATAAAGTTCGCGTTTGTTGCAATACCAAAGAGATTACCAATGATATTTTCAACAGTAAGAGTTTCTGTAGATGGATTATATGTTAGATGACTATTATTAGTGTCAATATACATCCTCTTATAATCAGTTGCACCTTGTTCACTAAAGATGACCTGAAAATCGGTATTGGTGTTTATCTCATCTACATTAATGTTATCTGCACCAGTAGCAATACCAGATACATTACCTACAAATCTAGTACAAGATAGTACATTTGTAGAAGGAACATATGTTAATTGATTGGTGTCTGAGTCAATTAGGTGAAGTGGGTAGTTTGAACCCAGACCCACATTATTAACAAAAGAAACCTGATGTGTAGCACTACTACTTGTAGTCTGAACACTAACTCTATCTGCACCAGTAGAAACACCAATAATAGCAGTCTGGTCCTGTCTGACGGTAACAATACCAGCACTTACACTAAAATTATTACTCTTGATGTTGTTAATTGTACCGATACCCGATACATAGATGTTCTCAAAGTCTGCATAACCATTACTATCTAATCTTTCTCTGACTGTTGCAACACCAACATCAATCTGTTTACCATTATTATTCAGATAGATTGTTGCTCCCATACCGGCAACATTAGATGCCTGGTAGAAAAGTTTATTTGGAGCATTAAATGGAACTCTAATGGTTAGAATACCAACCTGAGTACCATTACCATCTACACCATTACTGTAGATATTATCTAAGTCTGCGGTAGGTGCAGTCTTAATATAGAATGGGAAACCACCAGAATCTACATGGAATTCATACTTATTACCTCTAATTAAGTAAAGTTCTGGGTCATCGGTATTTTGAGTAAAACCAATACCGGGAGGGTCACCTGCAGTTAAGAACCTAAATGTATCACTATTAACTTCTTCTAATGTAAATTTGGTGAATATTTCTGCATCATTTGCGACTAAATTATTGTCTACAGTTACATTCGTAAACCCAACTGTTCCACCAGCAGAAATTTGACCTGTTAAAGATGTTCCTTTGATATTACCAGTAACTGTCAGGTCACCATAAACATACTCTGCAGTCTGACCAATCGAAACTGGTCCGATAACATCGAGAGTATATGCAGGGATTGCAGAATTGATACCAACTTTTTTGGTAAGAGTAGAACTCGTAAATACTGTCCCACCAACACCTACATCAAGACCAATATTAGATGTAGATACACCAGTAGTTACAAGTCTTTGTGCACTAATAGTAGTACCAACAGCTAGTTGTTTACTGACCTCAGTATCACCAATAATTACAAGTTTCTTGTCTGGTGTTGTAGTTCCAATACCAATTTTGTCACTATTGGCATCAGCATAGATTAAATTTTCATTGACTTGAATGCCATTTCTTATGACAAAATCCTTATCTACTGCCATTTATCTTGCTAATCAGGAATTATTATTTTTATTTATCAACTGATAACTCCGAAGGTTCTCCACTGATTGTTTGTTGTGTAGACCCAACCAACTGTTCCACTGTTCTCTGGATTTGCGTTGAAGACGATATCTCCAGGAGTACCAGCCTCTGTTGGTATGGATATACCTACAGTCAACTTTCTTGAAACTTGGGCATTACCTTGAATAAAGACACTATTAGTTTCAAACCCTTCATCTGATGTACTGATAACTTTTTTAGTAAATTCTACAGGTCCATTGAACTGAGAAAGAATATTACCTTTGTCACCACCATCAACCAGTACATTTCTTTCAATTTTAACGATAGAAGCCTCAATATAATTGAAGTCAGATACATCATCAGAAATACCACTTGAATAGGGGTCTTCACCAGTATAGGTTTGAACCGGAGTATCAAATACTTGTTCTCTACCAGTGTTAGAAGCAATTCTCTTGTTACCAATGAAGAAGTCACCTCTATCATTCATACCAGTGTAGTTGACAACACCACCGGCAATTGTTTGTGATTGTGCATTAATCTGTTGAGATAATGTAAGTCTCTTTGTCTGTTTATCGGGGAATGCAGTCGAGTAGTTACCAGGACCGTAACCAATATATTCAAAGGTATGACCAGATGCCCTGATGATTGAGTTTCTTCTAAATTCAACCGGGAAGAACTTAACCCGAGTAATAACTGAACCTACCACATGAGTATTTGCAATAGAACCATATACACCTCTAAACACCTTAAGTTGTGTAGTTCCACCTACTCTACTCACAGTAGTTTTAATTCTCATCAACTCATCATTAACTCTAACAAAATCACCAATTCTGAAGTTATAATCAGTCATGTTATTGACATTAATGGTGTCAGTTGTTTTACTCGTAATTGCAGAATTAAGTGTGGTCGAGATACCTGCATAGATTTGACTTTCTCTACCAGACAGTCTTCCGTTTCTTGCAATTAAGTCACCAAAGTTTCCAGAAGAACCAGATGGGAATAGTTGAATATTACCATTAATTGCTGGAGTAACTGTATTGATACCTACATCGAGAACTACCGTAGTCAGTCCAATTTTATCGATACAAACAAACGAACCATTATAGAATGTTTGACCTGCACCACTTACAATCACAGAATTATTAACTCTAAAGTTATTATTCAGTTTTGTTGTTATGGTCGCAATACCGACATCTTTGTTGTAAACGAAACTTTCACTATCGAACGACGGTCCAATAATAGAGAAACCACCACCTAATACTTTATCTGGACCAAGACCCAATGTTGTAATACCAGGAGAACCTAGGACTGGAGTTACTTCAATCTGATTAGTGTCTGAAATTGCAGAAATTCTATAGGATTGATTATAACTTCTACCATCATAATCATTAATACCTGTTAGTGTAAGAGTGTCTCCTCTATTATCATAAATTTTATTAACACTACCAGTGGCTGCACTGAATCCAGTTGTTGTTGCAATACCAACAACTCGGAAGTCATCACCAGCTGCAAATGCTGAACCACCATCCATAATCTGAACCTCAATAATCTCACCTGCAGATGTACCATCAATGGTGACTAATGCAGTACCAAAATCACCAATCGATCCACTAGTGATGTTTTGAAGTTTTGCGTTATAGTAATACTGAATTGCGTTTGTACCATCACCATACCCTGCACCCGGATTATTGATAGTCGGAACAGTAATTCTATTCAATCCATGGTCATATTGGGTAAAGATTGTATATGCAGTTCCCACATTATTTGAAATAATTCCAGTAATTGCAACACCAACTTGTTGGAACATCTCTTCCAATGTTTCGCCGGTGATACTATTCTTAGGGTCATTAATTACAACTTCACCGATGTTATTAGAAAGTGCATAACATGCAGCTGATGGTGCCTTAGTTACAGGGTTATCTCTATCTAACTGTGGATAATAATTAGTGACTGGTTGTGAGAAAGCATAATCATCATTATTGAATGGAGAAACCTTTGGTTCATTTGCAGAATTGATTATCGACAGGTGATAAACACCATCCTGTTCTCCATTGATATACTCATTAATAGTTTGTACATCGTAAACATAGAAATCTTTGTCAAAGTTTCTTCTAGAGAAAGTTGGAAGAGCAGTAGTTCTCTGTGAGGTATCATTAATAAATGTACCGGCAGAAAGAGGAATAGAGTTTACCGTGAAGGTTTTTGCACTTGTAATTCCTGTAACTTCATACGTACCATTATAACCAGAGTTACCCGTACCAACTGTTGGGAACAAAGTACTTCTTACATTATCAATAATAACAGTAGAACCAATAGAAAGTCTATGTGGTTGTTCTGTTGAGTAGTATGTAATTCCGGCTCTATAATCAACACCAGAGATGAAACTAAAGTTTCTCATCTGAGAGTCATTACTCATCGTCACAGAACCTGGATTAAACTCCAATGCAACTTCTGTGTTAGTTGATCCAGTAACATCACTCGATTCTTGAAGAGTAAAACCATCCAGTGGTTGTCTTGCAGAAGATATTCCAGTGTTTGCAGGAATAACAAATCTCAATTGATGAATTCTATCATCAGATTGTCTAGAATCTTTCTTTCTAATGATATATGTTCTAGAAGTAATATTTCCAAGTCCACCACCATTTAGTTTAGAGAACAAATTGTTCTCTGTTGATGCGGATGATACATTCACATACCATTGTGATTCATCAACATCGTATTGAACAGGGTGTCCTACATCACCAGGATCTTTATCACTAACTCTACTCTCTACAATAATCGTATCACCAAGATTGTTAATACCAACCTTATTACCAGTCAAAGAATCATTGAATGATTGTGCCAATTGTATTTGATTTGAGGGTAGACCATCAACAACAGCAAAATAAACTCTATTACTCTCAAGACCATCAGGAAGTCTTCCATCATTTGAAATGGTTCTTACAGTCTCACCCTGTTTAAACTGATGGTCTTCAGTGAACATCAAAGTAGAGTTTGTAATACTATTACCAGTAGAAACATTTCTTCCGATTCTGGCAAGTTTTCTTCCAGTTATTTTCTTTGTTGCATATGCAGTATCGTCCATGACGACCTTTGCTCTAAAGACTTCAGTCTGTCCTCCTACTGGAATAACAACATTCAATGTCTCGTTATTGTTTGCACCAAATCTATAACCATTAACTGTACTTGGTGGTAGTACATCCTCATTAGTATAATTATAGAGATACATTCTACTTGTATCTGCAACACCTACAGTTTTTGAGATATCGATTGAAGGATATTCAATTGTAGTAAATTGTGGTTTCAGTGATTGTGGTGGAATGATTTGTGTGATATATCCAACATCATCTTGAGCAAATGCCAAATCTCTATAACCTCTAGAGATAAGTGCAGATTGACCGAAGTTTGAGTTAGAGTTTGTAACTGAGAAGTCACCACCAGATTCTGTTAGGAATTGTTCAGCATAACCAATAGCAAAAATAGAAACCAACTGAATCAAAGAATTGTTCGATGCCTTGATGTGGTAACTTGAATATTCGGGTTTATATACTGCATCAATATCTGTATGTAAATTGGCAATTACATTAGAGTCATCAAATGAACCACTCGTAGTATTATACTTTACAAAAGCTCTATCATCAACTTGAAGCCCAATTCCAGTGAATTGTGCAACAACCATTGACTTAAATCCATCTGCCTTACTGCCATCAGCATGCATGCCACACATACCATAAACAGATCTCTGTGAGACATTGAAGATGTATGGTGATGCACTGGTTACAGTATCAGAAGAAAGTTCTACAGAAGAACCTAGAGGATTTGGTAGTGCATTGGCGGGAGGTACTGGAAGTTCATATGTAAACTCTGTAACACCATCTGCATCAGTATCCAACACTTGGTTGACAAGGTATGTACCATTATATCTTGTATCGGTTACATTGTTGATAATAACATTAGTATCAACATTTAGACCAAAAATACCACTAGAAAGTTTAACATTAACATCTACGGAGGATGTCACACCATCACCAGCCTTGATACTACTGATACCGACTGAACCAGATACTGGTCCAACAATACGGTACTCATCAATCTTGGGTTGAATATCTACACCTGCATTTGGATAATCAGGTTCAATTTCTCTTCCACTCGCAGAACCATATGCAATACCAACCTTTTCATAATACATGTCTAGATCAGTACGATCTGTAACATAGTTAATGAAATCATCATTAATGTTTACATTATTCTTACCATCTGCATATTCAAAACAGGTAAGTTTATGGTGAGAGAATGTTGGTTTGAATGTAGAAGGACTGTAATCTTTATATGCGGGTCTCTGTGTGTCTGCATCCTTCAAGGTAAACTGGAACATGTAACATCCACCAGTCAATCTGAAGATTGCGGATCTTTCGATTAAATTGTTTTCTGGATTAGGAACATAGATTGGTCTGATAACAGTCTTTCTTAAGTCCTGACCAATAATGGACACACCTCTGGGGATAATAACTCCACCATGAATACTATTCAGTTTGTAAAGAATATTGTTACCATCTGCAATATCAAAGTTTGATGTATTACTGAATGACTGGAAATCATTTGAATTAACACCACTTCTCAACAAATAAGTACCTGACCCTGTTGGAATCCAACCAGGTCTATTATCAATATAATGTGTACCAGGGAACAGATAGATTGAAGTTTTCTCAAATCTATCGTTATCAAGACCTCTCTGATAAGAAAATCTAGAGGCTTCAATCAATGCTCTTTGTAGAGTTCTAAATGGTCGAGCAAAGGAGTTCCCTTGGTTCTCAATACCATCTGTTGCATCCAAATTACTTGGATCAACATATAAAATATTTCCTTTTACGTTCTTTAGAAAGTTATCTAATCTTGAGAGAGGCATCTTTCTCGCACGACATATCTATTATTAGATATTTATTACATAAAAAAACCACCCAGAATACTGGATGGTTGATTAACACAATAGAGTGCTTCCTTCACACGGTCTTTATATTATATCATGGATTAATATCTGTGTCAAGTAAATATTCTACAGTATTTGCCACATCATTCATAGCATCCCTTAAGTCTTCCTGACCACCTGAATGTTGGTCATTCGAATCTATATCAGAGACAAGAGACCATCTCCATTCTCTCATAGGTTCGGAGTACCAAAGTTGAATATTCATTCTACCCCTTTATTTTATATAGGAATCTTTATAAGGTTCTCTCTAATCTATTTGTTGCCTGGTCAGGAAAGTCTCTCGGACGACTATCAGTTGCATTATCAGTTCTAGGTGAACCTTCGTTTGCCTTCATTGTATGTTGGTAGTTGATTCTCTTGTATCTAATACAGAATGGATCAGGCATCCAGTATGTTACTTGCCAATCAATTGATGAATTTAACTCTAGATGTTTTTCTACAGAATGGTTGAAGATACCAATCTGAATATACCCATCATGAGTAACACATCTACCATTACCAATGTCAACTACAAATAATTGTGTCATTCCTCCGACCAAGTAGGAGGATGAAACACACAATACTCATTGAAGGTAATTTTCATCTCCTTTTGAGTTAAGTTGCAATTCTTTGCTGCCTTGGGAAGATTCCATTTGGCAGAGAACAACATTTCCATAGACTGACGGGTTTCTGGTCTCATATTCGTAACAGTTTAGAATTTCTTCATAAAGGTCTGGACAGTTCATTCTGCAGAAGTAACCAAAGGTTCTGCATAAACAATCTCGTCCTCCTTGATCAATGCACGTACCAACTCAAGAACATTCATAAACTGTTCTACAGTCTCACATTCGACATCTCTACTGTTACCTTCACTTGAGTAAAGATAAAACTTACGAAGACTTGTGTCAACCACAACACGGGTCAGAAAGTCTTGGTCTTCTTCTTGTGGTTTGTAGGTCATTGAACTCCTGTCTACTCTAGTAGTATAACGGTTTTGGGATGCTCTGTCAACGGGTAGTGGACAGTTCTAATATGGTCCACCGTTGGCAGGGTCTTTTAGTATGTCAATTGCTGCATTGTTTGCGTTAATCGTTGTTTGAATATCGACATTAGTTTTTTCAAGTGTCCAAATATTTACAGAAGCACCCTTCTTGTATCCCTTGATAGTAGAAGAACCATTATTATACGATGAAATACCTGACCTACCACTCGTAACTGAGACAATTAGATTATCAATATTATTCTTTTGAGTGGAACCAGATATTGTATTAAATGCATAGACCCTGCCGATAGAATTTATCGAATCGTATGAGTCCACGAAGTTTCCATTTGGATTATTTCCATTTTCTAAAGAATTTGAATAGAAGGTATTTGCAACACCTATACCCTTAGTCGAATTATTCAATATCTTTAACTGTAAATCTGCGAAAGGATTATCGACAGAAGTATTTGCAGGTTCTAAATCTGGATAATATGTCACAATAACATTATCATTATATACTTTTCCACTACCAACATAGTTTAAAGAACCCAGTGAGGTAAATGCAATACCTGCAAGATATACTGTTGCCCCTATACCAAAACTACCACTTACATCCTGTATAATAACACTAAATGCCACACCAACTTGAGAAGTTTCTTGAATAGCAACTGTACCAGAACCTCCTGTACTTGAAGTTACTGTAGACCCAGAAGTAAAGTTGGTTGCAGATTTTACAGAGAGTGCACTAAAGTTCAAGTTATTCATTGCTTGAACTGTTGACAACACTCCATTGTATAATGTTGTTGTTGCACTAGTAGCATTACTAGTTGTTGCATAATATTTTGGATGGGACTCAAAAACACTCGAATTACCATTTGTGACAATACTATTCTTATTAGTATTGATTGGAGTCAATTCAGTTATGACTCTATCATCAAGTGCAACACATGGTTGAAGCCATTGATTGTATCTGTCTTTATTCGTACCAAGTGTTGTATTGTTACTGGATAGGTCCAACAATTCTTGTTGGGAATTACCTGATGCAGATAAAAGACCTATTACTGGAGTCTCTTCTGCGTATGTTGTTACTGCAAATCCCATTATACTCTCCTATCGTAATTGTATCCAGCAATAGAATACTGACTTGAATCTCCAGGATAATTTGCAGGTGATTCTCCTTCATATTCTACATGTAAGTTTTCTCCGAGACGATTTGCCCACACTTGGTAATAACACTCAATTGGTCCACCTTCACGGTTTTTTATCTCAATTTTCTTACCCCAACTAATATTATCTACATACAGTTCTTGATAAGAACCAATGGGGGTCAGATTAACTGAAATACTATCTTCATCAATCAAACCTTTCCAATAATTAGGAAGAGTAATTGAGGTTCCTTTCAATTTACCTCTAATATAAATTGGTCCATTCTCAGGACCCTCAACACAAATATGTCTAAGTCTATGACCTTCCTTATTTGGATGAGGGATATCAAATCCTTTTGCTGATGCCGGCAACTTATCGTTAATGGCACCTGCCACATCACCAACACCAGATAGAGACATTCCACCATTAAATGTAAACAATCCATTACAAGTAAGATCACCAATTGTAGTGATATTCCCGATTGCCCTGAGATTACCTGTTAAATTAGTTTGTGCAGCAAATACATTAAAGACTGGAATATTACCATAAGACGCCTCCAAAGTCATCATTGCGGTACTTATGTAATCACAATGAAAACCGACATAATCTGCTTCATTATTAAACAAGTATGCACCAAGGTCTAAGTTTTTAAATGAAGTGTCAAAA
>Ga0181389_1000111_pt1 | contig 29912 bp, 48 predicted proteins | sample 12SPOviralmetaG_FD_130121 | JGI IMG/M metagenome (GOLD analysis project Ga0181389, IMG submission 130121) | Marine viral communities from the oligotrophic San Pedro Time Series (SPOT) site, San Pedro Channel, CA, USA - 12 SPOT_SRF_2010-06-29 | ecosystem: Environmental > Aquatic > Marine > Strait...
ATTCTATCTTCTGCCTTTCTTGCTCTTTCTATAGCTCTAATAGAATCTTGTCTATACTCTTGCATTGCTATGTGATAGTTGTTCTTCTCTAACTGTAGCTTATTACAAGAGAAACTTATCTTAACAACCGCAGCGCAGACATCGTTTAACTGTAAGTTATCTGGCTTGGCTTTAACCCATTCCAATACGTTTGACTGTAGTGTTAATAGATTACTTGTAAGTTGTATGTCCTCCATTACTTCTAGCTTCTTGTACATTGGTTCTCTTGATGTCATTAGAATCTACATTTTTTATTTTCGTAATGTACACCTATTTTATTTAAAAACAAAATTATAGGTTCTTCTCCATATTCAAAGTTTTTCCATTGACCATCTACATAGCGTCTAGTAACAAAACAATCCTTTAAAGGTATATCAGTATTCTCGTCTTTGTGTTCGTGTTCTACTTTAATAACTAACCCAGCATCCCCCCATCTATCTGCAATGCGTGTAAGTAAGTATTCTTGACCTTTAGGTATTCGATTGAATCTTCTTTTAACCTCTCCAAGAATTAAAATCTGATTACTAAACTCAAATACAAAATCAACATCACTTGGGTGTATCTTTCCGTTTTGAACTCCAGTGAAATCTACAGCTTGATTCACTAACTTACTATTTCTTATTAAACTCATTTATTTGTATTCGTTAAAAATACGCTCTAGCTTTTTCCAAACTCCATTTAAAAAACAACTGTTACATCCAGTCAATTCCCTACGGTCATTAAAAACCCTATTGTAAATGTTTAGTAAAGCCCTTTGTTCTTCTATCGTTACCGTGTTTAGTTTACCTACTCTTTCTTCTAGATAGTTGTACTCATCTTCTGTAAGGCAGTTTGGTCTGTAGTTTGGAAATAGATAGTTTAGTTTCTCTTTGCGCTCATCACATCCACAGTCATCACCAGCTACAAACTTAACTAACTTCTTAATACCTGTAGCTTCTGTAAACTTCTCTACCGTATCGCCTAATCCTTTACTTGCTTCTGCGTGGTTCTTCTTCCACTCTTTGTAAGCCTTACTTCTTTTGTCTCCTTTAAATTCTGTCATAATCTTCATTTTTATAGTCCTCGTATGTTTCTCCTAACTTACTTTGGATATCGGTTTTACAATTCTTTAATGTATTAAATATACTTACCCAACTTATGTTGGTCTCTGCTGCTATCTTTCTTATGCTTAAATCTGTATCTCTATACAACTTAAATAGTTTTCTATCGTACCAATTCCATTCTTCCGCAACCTCATCTATAAGGGTACAAACTTTGTTAAACGCTTCGTGTTCTTCTAAATTGGTTTCGTCTGCTATCTGTAAAAGGTTTTCTTCATCATCAATACTAACTTTCTGTATTTTTCTTTTAGAATTATAATACTGAAAATAAACTGAACGTAAAGTAAAAAACATATATCCTCTAGATACTTTGTTATTCTTGATAATGTTGTATGGTTTCGCATATTTAATTAATCTAATGTAAGCCTCTTGTACAATGTCCTCAGCATAATTAAACTCGCCAAAGCCATTTACTATCTTAATCCAATCTTCGTGCTGACTAGCTACAATGTTTAACCAGTCAAGCCCTATTATTCTTTTTTCTCTATCCATATTACTGTTAGACTTATAAAACCAATGCAGCATTGCAAGGTATTCTGTACTAAGTTTTCTTCTTCAAATCTTTCTTTGGAATATAAAGCCCCAAACATAAGACCAATAATAGGCTGGATATATACGTCAGCTTCTACTTGATTGCTTATAAAGATAAATACGGTTGCTATTAATAATAATAAGGCTATTGATTGAATCATAATTTAAAATTTTAATATCTCATTTACTTCTGTCTTCTTAGAGTGTAAGATGTCTTTACCCATAAACTCGAAGCCTACATTATTTCTAGACATTCTTAGCTTAATAGGTTCGTTATGTGGTGTGCATCTTCCACCTGTTTCAGTTTCTTTTACTTTAAGTACGTGAAGGTGTGAATACATCCAGTCCATTGCAGAACCCGTATACCTGTGTATACATATAACATCGTCAGAACGGTTTCCCCATTTACCCCCTCCTTCTACTCCTGCTAGTCCTAAAGGTTGTGGCATCTCTTCATACTCGTGGTCTCTTGGGTGTACCCTACGAAGTGCATCAGTAACACCGTGAGCGTTTAAATATACCGCAACACTTCTTTTCTTTGCAAACAATCTAAACTCAGAAGCTACTTGGTAATCGTATTCGTGACTACCTACACCTCGCATCATTTGTGTGTCTTTTGCTAGTGAGTTATAAGGGTCTATTAATAAAGCATCATAGTTCCAAGCGTCTTTAATTTCATTGGCTTGTTTAAGTAATTGCTTGTATGTAAATAAATCCTCTACCTCTATTATTTTAAAATGTATATCACACCATTTAACTGCATTGTTAATCTGAGAGTCTGAAGCGTCCTGTATAGGTAAACCCATCTTGAACTCAATAATCTTTCTAACTAAGCCTGAAGAAGTGTTTTCACTTGACCACAGCAAAAACCTTAAATTATGCTTCATTGCCCACACCGTAAAAAGGTATGTTATTATAGTAGTCTTCCCTACGTTAGCGTGTCCTATTAGTAAATTAAAATTACCAGCTTTAAATCTTATATATTCATCTATATCAGGTATGTCCATTTTAAGACCTTCTAAAACACGACCATACTTAATGTCTAGTATTTTCTTTTCTATGTTTGATGCTTGTGCTATCATTGTTTGTTATATACTTTGTGAAGTTTTATGATACTTATATTGATTTTTCTTATTGTATTTCTCTTTAGGTTCTACGTAGTAACCTGTAACAGGATTTACAAAGTAATTCCAAAAATCGTAAGGCATCTCTTCTCCTTCGGGTAATTTTTTAAGCGATTGTCTGTTCATATAAAGGTATAAAAAAAGGGGGCTATTAACCCCCAATTAAATTAAAACGGTAAGTCCGCTGTTGTTTCTCTTGAGGATTGTTGTTGAGTGTTGGTAACCTCTTCACGTTGTGCTACTACTATTGTAGCATCTGGGTTAATCCATCTAAGTCCTGCATTACCTAAAGAAACTTTTTTCTCTTTAGCTTCACGCTCCTCTTTAGACTGACCCTGTACAACCCAAGCGTTGTTACCGTACTTGCTCTCATCACTCAAAATAATATCAAACTGCAGATACTTTCCTTTTGCTAATTTTGTTTTGTCGATAGACTCTAAGTCTATACTTCCTGAAATAATTCCTGTCGTCATAATTTTAAATTTAAATGGTTATTGTTATTTAAGTAGTCCTTCTACTTTAGTTGATACTTTGTACTTAGTACGTACGTCTGCTATTGTTGCAGTCCCTTCTGATAAGGCTTTCTTTACTTTATTAAACTGTGGTGTGTTTTCATTTAACCAAGGTAGTTCTTCTTTATTATGCGTATTAGTAGCATCACTATCTTGCGTGTCATCAATTAGGAATAGGTTTCCTAAAGAATACTTCTTAGCATACGATGATGCAGAACCAAATTTCTGTGGTGCTTGCATACCTTTCTGATTCATATCAACTGCTACTACAGCTGTAGCGGCTATCTCATAAATACCATCTGATAACGTAGCTGTGCTTGTCATAATAGGTAGACCACATAGTTCTGTTACTTCTTCTCTAATCGTTATAGATACACCTAATTCAATTAAGAATGGTTTAGTTGCTTCTAGTACGTCTTCTGCAGAACGGAAAAGATAGTTCCCAAAGGAATTTCTTCTGCTCTTCTTGGCTTTTAAGTTAGTCTGTATTGTAGCTAACTTTTCATTTAGTGTTAATTCTTTACTCATATCATTTGTTTAAAGTTATACGCAAATATATAACTTATTTTTGACATACAAAAAAAAAGGGTAAGAAATTAATCTTACCCTCTTTAACCTTAATAATAAACAAACAATTCAATTAAGAATATTTTTTGACTTCATTTGAATAATGTACTACCATTTCTTCTAATTCGTCTGATGTAAATTTACGTATTTTACGGCTTTCTTGTAATAGTTCTTCTGAAAGTTTTCCACCAAGATATAAACTAAACTTATATTGCTCCCCAGCCTTAAACATATTACACCCTACGCATTGAGGTTTAACATTTCTTTCATCCCATCTAGTAGAGTAATGTTTTCTACTCATAAAATGTCCTGCCTGAATCCCTCCGCTCTTCCAATGTCCAACCTTACCACAAGTAACACAAGTGCAGTTACCGTTCTTAGAGTTGCTTAGTCTTATATATTGACTAAAGATATTATCTAGTTTTTTTACAAGTTTACTTCTTGTTAGTTTTTTAGGCATCTAATGATTTTAGTAATAAATTACCAGATAATTCATCGATTCCTTTTATTTGCTTATAAATAAATTTAGAATTTTTTTTTACTTCTAATCTTTCTGCTTTTGAAGAATCGCTTCCTAGATTAGTATACATATTACAATCAAGTTTTAGTAATTTATCAGTTCTTTCTTGAATGCTTAATGCAAAATCTCTTGCATAATTTTCAGCTTTTACTTTTATATCTTCTTTCATATTGCTTATTTTAATTTGAGATTAACTATTATTAAGCCTCCTCCCACCAAAGGTAGTTTATTTTTTTTACAAAAGCAAATAGATTATTAACGAAGCGGTCGTACAAAGTACCTTTTAAAATATTTACTCATTTTTGTGTTTATTGTTACCCATAATCTTTTCAGCACCTCTAGAACCAAAGTAGCCTATAAAAACGATTGTTAATAATTCTTTTACAGTTTGTAAATCTTCTAACTGATACGCCCATCCTATAACAAAGGCAACTGTTAAAAACGCTAATGTAAGAGGTCTAACGTTTGAAGCAAGCCAAGAACCACTTCTAGCGTCTGCAACCCATCTTCTAGTTATTCCGTCAAACTCGTGTATCTCTTGTTCTAGTTTCTTGAGTGCTATTTCCTTATCGGCTTGGCTCATTTCAGAACCACCTATAAGAGTCTTTATAACGCTACCTACAGGAGTATCCCCTGCAAGTGTACCAACTACACTAGGTATCTTTTCCAGTAAGAACTGACCAACCTTAGTATCTTTGAATTTCTTTTTACTCATAAGTTAAGGTATTTCCTGCCGTGCTAGTAAACCCAAGTAACTTTTCCATCCTTGTCTGGGTCGTTATCAACGTGGATGAATGATTTAGCAATTCCAATTCTGCTGAATCCTGCTTTAATAAGGGCATCAATAATAATGAATCTACTTCTTGAATCTGTACAGTGAATATCTGCTGCATATCCATATTGGTGGGAGCTGTTAATTTTCCCTCCAACATAGGCATTTCTACTTTTTGTTCTAAATCCTGAATTAATTGTAAAAGAAATACCAGCGATACCCCTAGCATCATCAAGCATTTGTAGAAAACTCTCATCCATATACTTTCCAGAACCAATCTCATCTGGGCTATCAAATTCAGATAATTCAAAGTGTAACATTATTTTTTATCTTTAAATGTATCGAATAAAGAAGAACCAAATATTGTTATGTTGTCAATTAGGTTGCTTTGTAGATTGATTAGCATAGATTCTACGTCATCCTTTTGTTTAACAAGCATTTCAATATGTTTAGCCTGAGATTCTACCTTAGACTGCAAGCTAGCTACTTCTTCTGGATTGCGTCCTATAAGAGCATAGATAACTACAGATAAACTTCCTACTATCATACCTGTAATGGATACAAATATATCCTTATTGTCTGCAGGAATAGAATTATTTGCTAGGTAAAGTAGTAATAGAATAACCATTAGGAATATTCCAGCTGCACCGCAGTAATGTATTAGGTCTTTCTTTCTCATATTATTTATTAAATTGCTTGTATATGTTTACTGCTGTATAGATTATTGTCAAAACTAACACTATCGTTTGAAGCATAGGGTTAAACTCATTAACAACGCTAAAAAGCATCGCTCCAATATTCAATCCGTATATCTTCAAATCTTGCATAGTGTTAAGATATTATATCCCATTGCTGGTCTTCCTCGTTCCAATTGTAAGAGATAGGATTTCCGTCTGCATCTTCTATTTCTGTTGGATGTTGAACTGGGCAATCCCAATTACAAGTTTCTTCATTTAAAGTCCAACTAGCATAAGGTTGTTCTGGAATAAAAGCATCTTTTTCATAATCGTAAGTATACCCTAATCCTGCATAGTTTTTTCTAAATGGTGTACCATTATTCAAATGAGTTCCACCACTTGTATTATAAGATGTTCTTTTGCAAGTTTGGTTTCTAATATTACCGTAGTAAATTTCCCAATCGTGCTGAGTATTGCTTTCGTCTTGACCTACTATAACTTCGGTTACTATGTTGTTTAAATCTAAAAATGCGTAATGTGCCATTTTATTATAATTATTATTTTATTTTATGTAAAAGAAATGTTTCCAGTACCTGCTGTTATTACTGTCACCTTATCAGTTCCATCTTGTGCGGTTGTTCCTGTTAATCCTGCAGATAATGTAATCGTACGAGAACTTGGGTATCTTAATACAACCACACCAGCCCCACCTCCTGCACCGTAAGGGTGTCTAAGTGCGTGGCAACCTCCACCACCACCTGAGCCTGTGTTTATATTTCCTAAACTTGCAGCATCTAGTGAGTTTGTAGTGTATCTTGCTCCTTTACCTCCTATTCCGCTTGAACCTCCATTGTCTTGACCTACAACACCAAAGTTAGTTGCATTTTGTGCAGCTCCACCACCTGCGGCATAAACAACTGAAGAACCTGTTATAGAGGATGCTAATCCATCCCCACCAAGACCTGCCAAAGAAACTGATGCATTTGAGCCTATACCTGTACTTCCTGCGCCTCCACCACCTGAACCTGTCCTGTTACCTGTTTGTGGATTTGAACCTCCTGCAAAACCTTGTATTGGCGAAGATGTTCTTGCTCCTCCCGATATTGCAGCACCATAGTCATCTCCTCCACCGCCTGAACCACCTGTTCCTGCTACAGCGCCTACAGAAGTGCCTCCCGCTCCATAACCGCCACCAGTTGAAGTTACTGTATTAAATACTGAATTATTTCCTGTGGATGCACCTCCACCGCCTGCGCCTACTGTTACGGTATAATTAATACCTACATCTAATGTTGGGGTAGCGGCTACTGGTTGTAAACCTCCACTTATATTTCCTGTTCCGTAAGAAGTTAGCATACCTCCTGCACCACCACCACCTGCGTAGTAGAAGTTACCTCCAACACCTCCACCTGCTACAATTAAGTAGTCCAATGAAAATGGGTTGGGAATTCTAAAAGAAACGTTTCCAGTTCCCGCAGTTATTGTTGTAACATTGTCAGCTCCATCAATAGCAGTGCTTCCTGTTAGTCCTGCGGATAATGTAATCGAATAAGATTTAGGATATCTAATAATAACAACCCCAGCACCTCCATTACCTCCTGCAAATGAACCAGATTGACCATCTAAATTAGAAGCAGCACCACCACCTCCACCTGTGTTAACAGTTCCAGCAAATCCAACATTTCCAACTCCTGCACTTCCACCTCCACCAGTTCCACCAATTCCACTATTTGCAGAACTAGTAGGTTTATATGCTGCACCACCACCTCCTCCTGCTCTTAAAACAGATGAACCAGTTATTAAAGAAGCTAAACCTGCCCCTCCGTCACCGCCCTTAGAGTTTGAACCATTACCACCTAATGCGCTAGCACCACCACCACCTCCAGAACCGTAACTTCCACCTGAGCCAGGTAATCCACCTTCAAAACCTTGTATGGGGGAAACCCTAGTACTTCTTGTTTGTGTTGTAGGGGAAGTTCCACCTCCAGAACCACCAGTTCGACCTACGTCATCTTGACCTACTCCACCACCACCTCCTCCAGTTGAAGTAACTGAAAAAACAGAGTTTGAACCAGAATTTCCTTTAGTTGAAGGACTTGCAACTCCCGTACCTCCAGCACCAATAGTAACTGAATAATTCGTACTTATGTCTAAACTTAATGCAGATAATAAAGACGTATTTCCTCCATTAATATTACCAGAACCAAAAGAAGTCCTATAACCTCCAGCACCACCTCCAGAACCGCCCCAGTTACCAAATGCGCAACCCCCACCAGAACCTCCTCCTGCAATTACAAGAAAGTCAGCATTAAAAGTAGATGGGACAGGCTCGGCTGCTCCAAAGAATAATATTCTTTTGCTTAACATATATGTTAATTTTTAAATTGTTGCATCTGCTGCAAAAGTTGCAACTGAATAGAAAAATACTGGATTGGCTGCTTGGTCATCTACGCATTCAATTTGTAAAATACTAGAAGTTGTATTGTCATAATCCACTTCACTTAGTTTATTAAAAACACCAGTTCCAGAACCACCAGTAAGTGTTACAGTTTGCGCTTTTAAGGGGTATATTGTTATAACCTGACCTTTTTTGTAGTTGGTTAGATTTATAGTATATGCTCCTGTTAAGTCTCCGCTTAATTTAAATGTAGAACCTGCTGAAAAATCATAGTTTACCGTTCCCGTCAAAGTGCTTATTGAAACTTCGGCAGTAAACCTATTTGCAAGCTCAGCGTGGTCTACAATGTCATCGTTTAACATTGCCTGCGTTACAAAGTTAGTCCCGTAAACCTCATCAAAATTTTGATTTAATTTAATAAAGGCATTTCTTAGTTGGTCTCCTGTACCATCGTTTGCCGTTGCTCCTGTTAATACCGTTTGTTTAGCCATTTTTTATTTTTTATAATTCTGTTGCGTCTGCTCTAACTTGTGTTGTGTCTGCTAGTATTGATGTATTATCTGCGGTTAAGTAAGAACCACCTGCCGTAGAAGGGTAAACTATACCCCAACCATTTGCCTCGTTAGCATTACCCCACCAACTTACGGCATATATACTCCCCCAACTCATAAACATTCTGGTTTTGAATCTATATCTATTGTAGACTGGTTAGAGATATTTCCCCACCAAGAACTACAATAAGCTTCACCCCAGTTAATACTATTTGCCATATTTATACAATACTTTATCGCCTATTTTGTTATCTATGTTTTTAAGATATTCCGTTAGTTTAATTACGTTATCTTGTTTAGGCTTATAACTACCTACTTTTTTTCTTTTTACAACACCCATCCACTAAAATTTGAATCGTAAGATGGATTAATATCATCGTTTGTATTAGTTCTGTATTCTGGAAATAATGTATTGTTGAAACTCATATAAGAGATAAACCTATCGGTATAATATTGTGCTAAATCTCTTTCTTTTTCGACTAGGTAATCTACCTCATCTTTCGATACGTTTTCAGCGTTCTCGCTAGAATGCTTAAATACGCCCTTATTAGCGATTGTATATGCAGCGAAGGGTAAATACTCCACCATAGCCCAATGTATCAACATAGGCTTTATGTGGACGTTTACAAGGCTTAAATAGTCTCCTGTTAAAGTGCCTGCAATTATGTCGGCTTGTATCTTCTCAAAAAGGTCTGTACCTAAATAATTTTGTATATGTATATCTTGAGCTGTTTTAATCCATTGAATAAAAGAATCCGTATCTACGTTTCCATTCATTGCAGTAAATTTAACTATGTCTGCTCTTCCTATTAATAGTGCTTCTGCCATTTCTTATTTATTTACAAAACCGTTGTTAGGCATATCGGTTGGTCGTTTAGCCACATTTGATTCATTCTTTTCAGGTGTAAAACCTTCTTTCTTTGCTTTGTTTACACTTACCTCTGCTTTAGGATTTTTAGCATCTGGAGAAACTCCTTTAGCCATATAGGTTTTTCTCATCCAGAAATGGTGGCAATCACCACCGCCTTTAAATTCCCAGATAGAATAAGTATCCGTACTGCCTTTTGGTCCCCAACCTTTATTTACTGGTTGTTCGCCCATTTGAATAATATCTTCTTTTCTGTATATCTTTGCAGCAGCAACCATCTTAGAACAAAACTCCCTACTATTTGCAGAAGTTCTTAAAGGTGCATATTGATAACGAACTTTGAATTTCATTCCTTCAGATTCACCATCTTGCTTACTCTTTGCGTTTGGTCTTGCAGCTCCTGTAGAAGCTAAACCTATCATTTTGTCTAGCGTTTCTTCTTGGTCGTAGTCTACTTGTCTTTCGTCTACTAATTCCCAGTTGTCTAAATCTTCTTCCTCTCCTAGTTCGTCTAGCAAATCAAAAGCCTTTTCATCGTTAAAAGAATACTTAGATAGTTTAACACCTGTTTCTTCCTCTCTTGCTTCGTCTGTTATTGCATTATCTGTATCAATGAATTCTAGCGGCTGTAAGGTCTTAAAATATAGTTTTAGTGATATACCATTAAAAGCTAATATATCGTCAATAGCATCTATTAAAAGGTCTTGATACGGTCTTATAGTAACGTTGTTGAATAGTAACGATGCTGTTTTTATTTCGTCAGCGTTATTTCCTAATCCGTTGTTACCTGTTCTTATCCCTAAAAGTAAAGGTGAAGTAATACGGTGAGCAACCATTAATTTGTTTGAGCATTCCGTAGATAAATACTCGTAGTGTGCTGGTGCATCGTTTAAAGGCACGTCATCGATTGTAGTCTTACTTTCAGCGTTGTTGTTAAAGGCAATAATTACCTTTTCTCCACGGCTTCCTGTTAGCTTACGCATTACATCGTTCTTAATACTTAACTGTTGCTCTTGGTCTGGGATTCCGTTGTTAAAGTTTACTACCTTAGTTCCGCTGAATCCGTTTTGAACATCGTTAATAAGATAATCCGAAACCTCGCTTTCTAATTCTGCATAAGCCAAACCACCTTGATAATCAACAGGGCAATAGTAATCGTATCCAGAAACGTATCTTTTTGCTATTTTAACCTCTGGTTCAGTTCCGTTACCAAATCCAAAGGCTGCAATTCGTTTAGGTTTGTCGGCTGGTTTAATGTTTGCCCAATCAGGAAAATAATAGTAAGCTTCAATTTTACCTTCTTCGTTGCACTTCTCTGCTCGTAGTGTTTGGCGTGGAAAGTGTTCTGCTTTATATACTCTTTTATCTTTATAGGTAACTTGAAAACTGGCTTCTCCTAATAATTTTAAATCTAAAGAAACTTTTCTTAAACAATCGTTTGAAAAGATGGAACGCATAGCAGCATACTCTTCTGTTTTTGTAGAACTATCCAAAGCATCCAAACCTTTACCGTATATCATTGAAGAAACTCCTCCAATAATAGCGTTGTTGGTTGCACTATTAGTAAAGAGTTCAATTAGATATTGGTAGTAATTGTTATCCGTTCCGTAAGCTACCCATTCCTTTCTTTTATCTTCCGATATTTCGGGCTTGTTGTACGTAGATAAATTAATTACGTGAAGACCGCCTTCTTTTTTGTTGTTATTTCTTGCCATTATAAAACTATAAAGTCGTTAGCTATTGTATTTTTTATGTATTCATTATCATTTACGCTATAAGTTGTAACGTTTTGATTAGTACAGAATATTTTATCTTTAAATACTACGTTATTTCCATCCTTAATTTCTAGCATATACATAGTATTTTCAACTAATGTAAAAACGCTACTGTATTGAAAGTAATAATCCAAAGCTGTAAAGGTTGTAGCCGTAGAACTAAACACCTCTGTGTTGGTTGTTTCGTCTTTTATTAAGATGGTGTATGTAGTTCCAGAAGTGTATTCCCTTGGTATAAAATTAAAGGTTTGGCTATCTGTTGAACTTTGTAATATTGTCATATATATACAATAAAATAAGTTTGTTTTTGTTAAATATAAGGCATAAAAAAAGGGGCTAATTGCCCCCTTTAATATGAATGTAGTTCTAATTATGAATTAGTTCCAACCGTTATAGTTACCGTTGCAGAACTCATACCTGCGTATGGGTCAGCAGCCGTAGGACTAGCTACGAAGTTTGCAGGTTGTACTTCCTGACCAACAAGCGTAAGTGTATATCCTGACAGGTCAGCCATTGCAGCACCAGTTACGATAGTTCCACCTGTTACCTCTGCTCCGTGTTCTAAGCCCATTACGAAAACATTTCCGTTATAGTCTTCTACTGCTACGTGAGGACGTCCATAAGCAAGGAGTTTGATTTCCTTGTTATCTTCTTTTGATAGTTTCTTTAAGGTTAAGTTTAAAGTTTGCTCAAAGTAAGTTGTTCCGTTTTCACGTGAAGAAGTAATAGCCTGCTCGAAGCTAGAACCACCTTTTAAATCATATTTGTAGGCTACGAACGTACCACTTAAATCAGTAATTTCGTCATCTATTTTTGTTACAGTACCTAAATCCCCGAAGTCAGTAAAGTAGACGGCTTTTAAGCCAGCTACTGAGTCCTTGCAAGGTTCTAATCTACCTTTTGTTAAATCACAAGCCATATTTTTTTGTATTAAAAAAGGGTAGGCAGTTATCCCACCTACCCTCTTTGATTAATTAAATCTAGTTATTAAGAATATAGAACGATGTCGCTTCCAATTCCGTACTGTACTCCTGCAGTAAATCTCATTACTACACGTACATTTTGACTTCCATCAATGTCAGCCATATCAATAACTTTTACCTCTTGGTTGTCAGATAATAGACCAGTTCCGAAGAATAAGTTAGATTTTTCAGCTGCTACCATTGTATTGTCAGCTAATCCATTCGCAACAGCAATTTTTACACCATCGAAAGTAAGACCTCCTCCGTTGTACCATTGTGTTCCTTTGTTGTCAAGACCAGCTGCGCCGATTGTTGCTTGGAATCCTCCTAATGCTCTTACGTAAGCTCTAGCTACGTTTTGAGAAACATAGATGTAAAGGTCTTCCGAAGTGTAGATTGTAGAGTTGATAGCATCAACAACTAAACCTAGTTTATCAATAACATTAGCTGCCGTTACCGCTGCTCCTGCACCTACGTCAGTTACATCAGCATCAGCTAACATTAATTCTTTAAATCCGGCGAAGTCTCCATTTGTTGCAGCAGCTCCATCCCAGATAGATTGTTCTGTTCTTTGTGCAACCTTAGCAGCAACGTGAGAAATTAAGAAGTCCGCAAAAGAAGGAGGTAGTGAATCGAATGAAGAAATCCCCATCGATACAGCATCCCAATCCGATTGGAAATCTTTCTTACATAACTGTAAGTTTACTTGTTGTGAAGTTGGCTCTAAAATTCTTTCAGTTAGAGTCAAAGTAGAAGTAGGGTCGAAATCACATCCTGCATCTTTTACAAGACCGTCAGTAGATACTTTTTTAATTACTTCTTTAAATTTGATGTTTGGTTTAATAGAAATTAATCCATTATCCAAAGTTGAACCGCTTAAAAGTGCAGCAGAGATATACTGTCCTGCAAATTCCCCAGCGTAGGTAGTTGTAATGCTAGTAGTTGTAGCCATTTTGTTTTAGTTTTTAAATTTATTTATTTTTTGGAGTACTATGTCCATCGTGGTAGTACCTCCTTTTTTAGAATAAAGGTGTAACGCTTTATCTGCATTTGCTTCAGGGTTATGGTTTACTTTTTCAACTTGTGAAAGTTCTTCCTTAACTTCTTCTACAATATTTTCCACAGTCTCTTCAACTGATAATTCGTCTTTCTTTTCAATCATTGCTTTAATCTCGTCAATCATTGACTTAACTTCTGCAAGGTCTTCTTTAGTTGCGTAGGACATTTCCTCTTTTTCTTCTTCAGCTGCTTCTACTTCTTCTTCAGCAGGTGCTTCTTCTGGTGCTTCCTCAACGGCTTCGCCAATAGATTTAATAATTCCTTCTTCTTCGATAATCAATTCCTGACCATCGTCAAGTTTGTAGCTTCCGATTGGTAGGGCTACTTTCTCATCTTCAGTTACAATAAAAACTTCTTTACCTTCGGCAAACTCTTCTGCTTCTATAATAGTTCCGTTTTCTAATGCAGCCTGTGCTAATTTAACTTCTTCGGATAATTCTACCCCAAGTGTTTCTTTGATTTTGTTTAACATATCTGTTGCTTTCATATTTATACAATAAAATTAATATTCGTTTGTTACGTTTTTAACTTGCTTTCTTTTGTATTATAAACCATTCAATCCCATCCGACCAAAGAGTAACACCCTCGTAAGGTTTATTTACTTCGTAGTAAGTATTTGCACCATCTATATTTTGAGAGCCTGAAGGAGTTATATGAACCTTTTTAGCAGCTGCAAGTGTACCATTTGAAATAAACCGCATCACTCTATTAGTGCTGTTTGTACTTGTTGCGTCTGGTAGGGTTAAAACCATTGTCCCATTTACACCAGTCCAGTTAAGCCTAATCATTTCTACACCATCGTAGGTTGAAGTTCCTAAATCAACAGGAGTACTAGCCTGTACGGTTAAGGCATAAGGTGCTATATAATTCACTATATCACTAACCTTAGCCTTTTTTGTTGTACTGCTTTGTATTACTGGGATTAATTCAGAACCTTGTAGAGATGTTGCTGTATCTAATGCACTTATTTTTTTATCTGCCATTATAAAATTATTTTACTATTATTTTCTTGTAACATTCTATCACCACTTTCTAAAAGAATCAAATAACTGCTTTTAGTTATATTACCTATTCCTTGTGCTTGTAGACTTCCATCGCAACATTTTCTTGAATATTTGCCATCCTTACAAAGGCATCCACGCTTATCATTTTGAGGGCTTGGTATTCTACTCATTCTCTATGCTTTTTAATTTTGATTCAGCCCAAGATTTTGCACTTTTACCTCCCCAAAGTAAATAAGAAATATATCCGCAGCTTTCTGTATCGCCTTTTTCGTAATATACTTCTGCTCTGCTTAAATATCTAAACATTCTTTTAATGGTTTCTTTTGATATTGGCTTACCTTGTGCCAATTGTTGCGCTCTTATCTTACCAACTTGCGTAGCGCATTTATTGCCTACCTTTTCGTTTAACTCAATACCTCTTTTAGCATTATTACTTACTGATTTTGGGTAATCATTATAAGATTCCATTTCAGTTTTTTTACCTGTTTTTGTACGGTTATCTTTTTTAATAATTGCTGTAACCTGACCTAACAAATAATTTGCTTCTTCCTCTTCAATTTCAATTAATTCTTTACTTAATTCATTTGGTTCGTTAGGTCTTTCTAATTTGTCAGCGAAGTAGCCTTCAATACTAAAACCTTTTACTTTTCCACTTTTTACGTAGTCATTCCAGACATCATCGTTTAAAACCTTCATTGAAAGCATCCAAGTTCCAATAGGTACATCTAAATCGTAGAACCTTGTTTTATCCTTCTCGTCTTCTACAATCCAACTTTCAACAGCAGTTAGTCCTGTTAGTGGTACGTTGTGTTCTAGTGTTGAGTTGTTTTGATTGCCACGTATAAAGAACAATTCAGATGCCTTACGTACCGTATCTTTTGAAAAGTATATGTAATACTCGTTTTCGTCATTACGTCTGTATATAGGCTTATTAGGAATCAAAGCTGCACCCATTAGAATACGCTTCTCTTTGTTCACTTCTGCAAACTTAAACTCTTGGTTTTTCAATGCAATGAAGTCGCTTTCAATTGCAGGGGATTCTACGATTGATACAGCTTCTATTCCAGAAACCTCATCCTCTTCATCTATAAATAATTCTATTATGTCCATATTAATACAATATCTTTTTAGTGTTTTTGTTATCCTATTGAAGCACTTTCTACAATGTTTCTATCTAGTGCTTGTGCATCACTTACTTCATTAGACACTACATAGGCTTTTACAGGCTGTTTCTCATCTTGCCCTATAGATTGTGCTAACTGGTTTGTTTCGCTCGCTCCTACGACGTTAAACGCAGGTGGTGATGATGGTACTGTTGCTCTTGATGGCGTAGAAATACTTGGACTAGCGCCTCCGCCTTTTCCTCCAGGTGTTTTAACAGACGTTATTTGTTTAACAGTTGCAATACCCGAAGCGATTGCTGCTGCCGCAGCTATACCTCCTAAAACAGGACCTACTATTGGAATACCAGCTAACGAACTAAATGCAGATTGTGCGCCTTTATAAGTCTCAATGGTTGTTTGTGCTATTGCTGCCGCCTTACCCGCCGAACTACTCTCCCCTAAAAGCCCCGCAAGGTTGCCTAAAGTTTCAGAAGCAACTGATAATTTTTCGTTAGATGTAAGTTTGTCTATTTTTATCTCATCTTTTGCAGCCCTTTTCTTTAAATCCGAAGTTATATTCCCTGTTTTTATTATAGCTTCTTCCTGTTTACCTACACTTTTAATTAGTATCTCATCTAATGTATCTCTTTGAGTTTGGAAATTATCAATCTCTGCTTGTCTTTGGTCTACTAAAGCCTTGTGTGCAGCCTTCTCTTCATTGATAGCACCTATAATTTGGCTAGTAACTTCTTTCTGTTTTGTTAATCTTGCAGTATCAAGGTTTATTAATTCCGCTTTTAACGTTGCTTCTTCTGCTAAATCTTCTGCAGAGCTTTCACTTAAAGAGTTTTCTTGTTGTTTAATTTCAAGTCTAATCCTAGCGGCTTCAATTTCTTTATCTGTTATCTCTTCTTCAAGTCTACCAGCTTCTTTTAGGAAAGCAATTCTTTGTGTAGCGGTGTAGGTTTCTCTATCTGCTGCCTTCTCTAAAAGGTCTGCTCTTTTTCTATTTGCTTCTGCCCTATCTACCGTTAGTTGTCTTTCAATCTTAGTAAGCTCCGCTTGTTTATCTGCCAACTCCCCTTGTAGTGCTATTTCTTTTTTGGTTTCTTCTCCAAAGTTTTTCATTCTATTTGTAGCCTCTTCAAATGATTTGGCTGCATCATCAAGATTCCCACTTAAAAGAGAAAATACGCTTTGGCTTAAACTATAAAGTATATCAGTTACATTACCTGCAACTACTCCTATTTGAGAAAGTACCTTATTAAGTTTGTTAGCACCTTCTTCACTATTACCAAAGTTAGCGGCTAATGCACCAACAGCTACAACAAACGCACCTATCCCAGTTGCAATAAAAGCAACCTTCATAGCCTTTAAACTTACGTTCCCTGTTCTAATGGCTTTGGTCATTTTCATAAAACCAGTATAACCACCGCCTGTAACTTTATCTATTGCAGTACCGAAAGCACCCATTTCTTTTTGAGTTTCCTTTGAGGTGTCACCAATATCTTCAACGCTTTTATCTACTTTTTGCAAACCCTTATCTAGACCTTTTAAGTCTTTTTCGGCTTTGCCAGCATTTACTTCTATTTCAATAGTTTTTACAGTTGACATAGTTCTAGTTTTAAAATTTTATATCCTTCTTTGAATGTTTCGGGTAGTTTGTTTTTGCCTAATGCAATGTGAGTTAATTTCCCTATTTGCTTTTCCCTCTTTGCTATCTCTAGCATTTGTAAAATATTTTCTATCATTTTTATATAGTTCTTATGCCATTATCAGCGGTTACCAATGTAGTGTCTACTGTTACCGTAGAGTTGTCAATCGTTTCTGCTTCATCTCTTATATTATCATTTGCCGTAGCCGTAAAGTCTAAGGTTTCGTTTATTAACTCAAAAGAAGATAGTCCGTTTTGAAAATTGGTTGTTACTGAGTTTATTTTATATAGATTATCAAACACTATTATCTTATCCTCAAGACCTAGCTTAGAAATTACAGACATTGGAACGTAAGCCCTAAACTTACTTAACCTTCTTGATTGACTAAAAGCACCTTTAATGTAAGTATCGTAATGCGTTTTATATAAAGACTTATCAAAATTGGTTGCAGTCCATTCGCTTTTTTCAGAACCAAAGTTTATAGTTTCGGAATCTTGTTCAACATCTACAGAATTTGATGGGACGTGGTATTGTGGTATTGATGTAACCGAACCGCCTGCCGTTTCTAAAAAAGATATAGGGTTTCCGTTTTGTATTTTATTTGTATAAAATATAAAGGGCTTGCCTATGTATGGTTCAGATTTTGAATCAACTGAATATCCCCATTGTATTGAAGTGTTTACCTGTCCGCTATTTTTTATCCTTTCAAACTTTATGTTTTCAAACGGAAGCTGTACCGTGTATGTACTACCTTTAGATATGCCAGGGTTTTCATAAGCTAAACCGCCCCAAGTATTTTCGAAGCTAAACTTATGATTGTAGGCTAATAATGTTTTCGGTTCTTGATATTTAAAATTTATTAAGTTAAACGGTAAAACTGAATTTACTTCAGATGTCCCCTTGTCTAAGTATTTTGTAATATCAAAAGTATTTGTACTACTTGCGTAAAAGTCATCTAATGGTAAAACCTTTATAACGTCTCCGTCGTAAAATGAAGTGAGATTAAACATTTTAAAAATACCTGTAAGAAAGTCCATTACCTTAATTTCAGGCATTTCGTTCAATAAAGAAAACCAGTAAATATTGTTTGTAGTTATTTGTGCCGTTGCAGAAGATGTTCCGCTTCTATTACTTGCTACATCTCTAACAATAAAATTAATGTCAAAAATAGCCGTGTCAGATGTTATTATAAAAACTTTTAACTGGTTTGAAGCTCCAAACGGTTGAGAAAAAAGTTCGTAGTTATCGTTAAAAGATATAGGTGTTGAGCTTCCTACGTGTTCAGAATTATGTACTACTTCCTGTCCATCTTGTACTACAACTTCGTATTCAACACTTGAAGCCGTTGAAACTGAAATTTCAATAAATCTATTAATCCCTTCATCAACAGTTTGATTGATAAAACCGTAATAGCTAAATCTTCCGCCATTAATACCAGATACAATATTCCCCCAATTTGTAGCTGACTTTCTATTGATATAATCATCTGATAAAAGACTACCCTTTTTTCTATGCAGCCAAATATATAGCTTGGTTAGTTTATCGTTACTGTTATTTATAAAGTCATCACTAAACTGGATATGGTATTTACCTTCAATCGCTCGTATTAATGCGTAGATACTTATAGCAGGTTTTAATTGGTCATAAATCAAGCCCTTTGATTCAGTACCTACCGCTAGGTTAAACGTCCCTTCTGTGTCCTGAGATGAATCGTAATATAGTCTGTCGGTATGGGTTATCAATGGAGCAACTAAACCCCTTGAAACCGTTTCCGTTCCTATAAATATATCCTTTCCTTGTTGTAATAATGTAGATACTTCGGCGGGTGTATATTCGAAAGCAACATTTGCGAGCGTTTCTAATGAACTTAAATCGTCATCTTTGAATGTGTCTTTTAACGAAGTCATATTTCCAAAGAAGGTAAGTCTATAATTTACAGGCTTATTATCTTGCATCTGGACACCCTCCAGTTTTATATTTCCAATCTTAAAAGGAGTATAGTTTAATTCTAATGTAGCTGGTTTTTTACTTCTTGCATCAAACCCCTTTATATTGAAGTTATAGAAGTGCTTAAATATCTTGTTGTTGACCGTAGAAGCTGGAACGTTGAAAGTCCTAGTATAATCAGTAAAGACTTTCTCTAAGTCCTGTACATCCTTAATACTTTGTTTAAGTACTACGCTTTCATTATCGTGTAGCTCTACTTGTTGCCCTTCTATATATAATTGTAATGAAATCATTAACGTACATTATTTATCTTGTTAAATGCAAACTCAAATCCTACTGTGTAATCAATTAACTTATCGTTTAAAACGTTTTTAAGGGTCATATCCTTACTTGAAACAATAACGGGTAGTGTTTTACCCTCCCATCTAATCCAAGCGTTCTCAGATAAGAACAGTTCTTCTAAAGCACTATTGAAATCTTCCTTTACATAACCAGTGTTTAAAGTAATTTTAGTAGAACCATTTACATTATACCTTTGCTTTTGCCCTTCGTTAGTTCCGTAAGTAAGAGTATTGGTATCTATTGTGTTTCTTTTATACGTCTCATCCTTTACGTTGAAGCTTTCGGTTGTCTTTTTAAAGAAATATATATCCTGGTATGTACCTAACTTGTTTACAAACGTTACTTTGTGTGGTGTAAACTTCGGCTCGCATACATTATTAACCGTTACAGTCTTTAAAAGTGTGCTATCATCGGTTGCATAAATCTCAACAGAACTAGAATCTGCTGGTATTGTTAGATACTGAATCTTTTGGTTAGAGTTTCCGCTGTCAGTTATTTCAGTAGTAACCGTATCAATAACAACCCTACCAACACCCTCAGCAAATATTGGAAGCTTACCCGCCGTTCCTTCTGGTAGATACATATTAAGACTGGTCTGCAAAAGGTCAGTACTTAACGCTGGATTTATTTCTTCTTGAAAGTCTCCATATCCATCAAAAGCCAAATAAGTAAAAGTTTGCGTTCCGTTTGATTCATATATTGCTTCAGTTACATCGTCATAATAATCTACAACCGCAGAAACCCAAACAGTATTACATAAATAGTCATTATCAAAAGATGTCACTAGATAATCTTTGACAAGCTGACCAACCTCTAGAACAATGTTATTTTGTGAGGATATTCTATCTTTGCTTATTTCGTACTTTAAATCTCCATTTGAAAAACTTCCCGAAGTTCCAGAATATACATATAATTTTAAATCTACTTTTTGTAAAGCCATTTTTTCTTTTTATTAAATATTACCCCCGCCTGTGCTGCAATTCCAAATAAGAGAATTTTGAACTATTCCAAAACTGTCTATTTGTATTGCGTAAAATTGGTATTGAGCATCTCCTGTTGTTTGGGTTGTTGTTATTACATACCATTTACCGCCTCCAAATACTGCTGTACTACCGTAGCACATTCTATTACCAAGTTGATAACGTGCAGCTGAAGCAGATGATGCATTCGTAGATACTTCATTGCTAGTCTGCCAATATCTACCAGCTTCCCTTTCCGAGCATATATCGTCTATTGAATTGTAGCCTTGACTCAAAAACACAGTTACAGTTCCGCAATCTAATTGTTTTGCAGGTTGCGTTATATCAACATCGCAGGTTATATTTGCACCTCCTGAATTACTAAACCCAGTTGCAGGTGGTTCTATTGTAAAGGTTATTGTTCTAGGTGTATCTAAGAGAACTTCTGGAAATGATTGAGGTGTCCAACTTATAAGCGTTCCTAGTGTTAAACTTGGCGCAGCAATGTTTCCACTATCCGATATAAAGGTTCCTGTAATTTGAGCATCAGCACAAGTAAAAGGTAGAAGTGTTGCGGTTGCAGGTTGTAAATATGTCACATTGCAATCAAAAGTCCCAGGATAGTTTGTATATCCAATGGGAATATTAAACCTATAAGTCAATACTATATTTCTATCTGAACCTGTATTGTTTGCACCCACATTTAAACTTGTAGTTATATCAGTAGAACCATAAAGAAGTTTGTTTAATTGAAGACCACCATTCCCCCAAGTGGATTTATGTACTTTTCCATTTTGTTCTATGTTTCCAGTTGTTTCGTCTATGTCTGCATCATCACAATCAAAGGCAACGCATCCTGAAGTATTAAAAGAAAAACTATTTGAAACCGCAGAACAACTACCCGAAGTGTTTATTGCTTTAAATTGAAATACAGCACTTACGCAAGGTGTAGAAGATTGTATCGTGCATACAGTACTAGACCCTGTACCTGAAATGACAGCCGTTACAGAACCGCTTCCACTTACCCTTGAAACTTGATAACTTGCAATAGACTCAGTACCTGCTGTAAAATAAGAATCCACATCTATTAACTGTTCTAGCGATGGGGCTATGTTTGAAAGGTTTGGTACTGTGCTTGAAAATATAGGGCAAGTAAGATTTATAGAAGGGTCTTCTTGTGCGGTCTGAAATGGCTGGTCGAACGTTTGAACACAATCAATAGTAGCATCGTTAGAGTTAGTGTAAGCCGAAGGTATCGCAATAGTATAAGTTACGCTTCTTGATATTGTGCTTGTTCCAGTATTTGCAGCAAAACTATAATCCGTCTGGTCTAATATAGAACCATTTCTAATGTTAGGGTTATTTATTACACCACTACTATCTACCGAGAAGTTTGTAAGTCCAGCAGTTGTACATGTAAAAATACCCAGCGCTTGAGTTGGTTCTGTAAATTGTAGAAAATATGGACTTCTAACGTTTATCTTTGTACTCATTATTTTTTATTTAGTGTAAATTGTAAAAACTCTTCTACGTCTAATCCGTATGCTTCTAATAGTTCATCTGGTAGTTTCTTAAAACCTTGTTCAAATGGTTTAGTAAAAAATAAGCTAGGCTTTAAACCTTTCTTCTGTATGCTTCTTGCAATTAAGAAACCTAACGTTGTATATCCACCTTTTTGAAATCTACCCTTTGAGTCTCTTAATTTAAGACCCTTTGCTTTTGCCCAATCGGCTAACGGTTTAATAGGTGGCATTTTACTTTTATAGCTATAAGGAGTATCGTACTTCTTTTCAGTTCCGCTTACACCTTTATCTTGAAAATTACCATAACCTAAATCCCAGCTTAGTTTAAACGAATTAGGGCTAACCGTTAAAACACCATCCAACTTCTTATAGAGTCCCTTAGAAACGTTCTTTTTACCCTTGGTTAATCTACTACGTGATTGTTGAGCAACAAACTTCCTGAACTTCTCTAAAGATTCTTTGGTGTTGGTTAGCATACTGTCATATCGTTTTTAACTAATACGTCAAATGTTGCTGCCCATCCTGCTAACTTGTTTTCGAATCTATCTACAAACGGCTCACACCCTACAGCCCCATCAACTTGGAATAGGTCAGTATATAACTCTCCTCTTTGTAGTATTGATACAACCCTATTAATAACCTCTAACTGCGTGTTTAAAACATCCTGCTCATTATCATTACCTACAAATATATCTGTAACCTCATCCTTTGATTCATCTACAATATCCATTGCTAGGATGCTAATGTTAAACGTCATTGTATTGGATGCTACATTGCAGTTGTTTACTATTATGTGAGATAAAGGAAAGATGGTCTGTTTATTTAAATCAACATCATCTAAGCTACCATAAGAAACCGTATTAACAAAAGGCTCTGCATTAAGTGCATCCTTTATTTTTTTCGTTACGTTGTAAAATCCTGTCATCTGTTCTTAATTAGTTTTGCTTCTAGTTGGTTCTTTTCTTTTTCAAATGCTAAAAACATAAAGCACTCGTGAAAGTTTAATTTAGTAATATATTCAAATCGTCTAACATCTCCTTTAGAGAGTCCATAGAGTGATTGATACCACCCCCATTTTTTGCCAAAGTTTGTAGCTGCTCCGTAGTCAGTTCCTTCGGTATTTCCTGATTCAAATAACTCAGGGTAGTTTTCAGTAGTTCGTTGTTTAAATTGTAAAAAAAAAACATACAACCCATTACTACATCCAAAGGCATTTGCTTCATTAGGTCAGCACGTTCTAAACCATCGTACTCTTCTATCTGGTATCTGTCTCCTTTTTGTAATGTGATAGGTCTATAAAGAACTGCCATAGCTTTGTGCATCATATCCCAATCAGTAAAGTTCTCGTCTAAATCAATATACTCTCCTAGTGTCATATCATCTAAGACAGGAACAAAACCGTACTCAACACCCTTCATTTTAAACGTAGGTATTAAGTCTTGCTTTAATTCAAAGAGTTTGTTTATGTCGTTTAGTATCTCTTGTACGTAGATGTATTTAATCTTAGCTATATCCTTTAGATTAAGGTTGCAGAACAACTCAACAGTCTTATGCATTAAGAAGCTGCTCTCTTGATTCTCATCTGTATTTAACTTAGCAAACTTTTGGTATTGCTCTAGTGTTATTTCAGATAAACTACTTGGTATTTGTATTTCTACTTTCATATATTATAACAATAATAAAACCTTTGTTTTGTATAAATAGAAAAGGGGCTACATCTCTGCAACCCCTTTACTAACTAATCTAAAACTATGAAAAAATGTTAGCACCTATTTAAAGGATATGCCAATCCTTATTTTAAATTGTTTTCGTAGACGTATCTATATATCTCATCTATCTTGTCTTCTAATTCTTTGCTGTTCTGTTCAAAGATTTCTTTTCCTTTGCTGTATGTTTTTTGAAAGTCTATTATTAATCTTACTGGTTGACCTCCCTTTTTCCAACTGGATGATATTGGTTTTTGTATTACATATACATCGTTCTCCCAGCATATCTTTTTAACTTCCCAATCCTCTAGTACTTGAGTAGCCATAGGAATGCATTTAAGAAGACGTGAAGGCTTATAATGCAAACGCCTGTAAATATTAAACCTCTTTTTATTGTGCTTCTTACAAGGCTTCTATTCTCTTCTGCTGTTAATCTTTTTACTAATTCGTATTCGTAACTTTCTTTTAAATCTTTCATATTGTTTGTTTTTGTAAATATATTAAATTTAACTCATCCAAGCCCTATCGCATTCTTTGCTACAAAAATCTCCATCACAGGGATTAAGACATTCTAGGCATTGGTTTTCTTTTGGTTCGTTTGATGGGTCGTACATATTGTTTGATTATAGTGTGTTTAAAAATAAACTTGATTGTAAGGCTTTTTTTGGCTCTTCGTTGAATTGTTGGTAAAACATAACGAAGGCAAACATCATAGTATCTTTGTCTATTGTTTTGTAATCTATCCCTTTTGTAGCTTCTGTGTAAAATTCTTTGTAAGTCATATTGTTTGTTTTTAATTATACACCAAATATAAAACCTTTTTTTGAATTAACAAAACTATTAACAAAAAAACTTTTAGTAGATAAAATATTGCCCCTTGTTTGGGTTCTCTAATGTATCGGTTAGAATGTACCGTGCAGCATCTATACAATCGGGATGTAGACCGCTTGGCTTCTGAGTCTTGTTGCCTTCTTTATCTGTTGCCCATATATAACCACCTAATTCTTTTTTAAGGTTCTTAGAACGGCTTGTAACGTATATCTCGTTTTGATTCATTAAGTTGATACCATATACAACTGAGTCTCTTCCTTTACTTACCCCGTGTATGTTGTGACCATATCCCTGTAACTCTGCTATTGATTTAGGCTCTGCACTATCAGCTGTTATGTTTTCTCTTATATCGTGTGACTCTAAAAATCTGCTAATATCTCTATTGAGCATTCCCTTTTGATATAGTACCTCATCATATACATAAGCATCATTCCATTTATATAGTGCTATTAATGTTGTAGGGTCTACGCTGTAGCCAAAATCCATTCCGTAACCTAGTAACCTTGCTTCTTGTGGTACTGTATCTATTTCTTTCCAGTCTGGTATACAAGCACCCTCTAAGCTTCCTACCTCTCCAAGTCCATATACTCTCCACCAGTTAGCCCAATAAGTAGATGTCTTAGCCTTATCCTTTGCTTTCTCTATTTCCTTTACAATACTTTCAGGTAGTGAGTCATTATCTTTATAGGTTAGTGTAATAAAGTCTGTATCGTCTTTCCCTATTAGTTCTTTGTCTACCCAAAATAAAGCAGATGGATTGTAGTCTAACCAGACGTTTCCCGATGTCCTTACTACTAACTGTTGGTATGCATCAAAAGGAATGTTGTTGCACTCATTAATATATAGGTCTGTTCTTCTTGCTCCTCTAAGTTTATCTGGTTGGTCAGTTGAAAAGAACTCTATATAACTTCCGTTTGTAAAGGTGTATTTTAAGGTACTCTTATTTAGTTGGCTATCCTTATATCTATTCACGCCCTTAAGAAGCCCTAAGAAGTCTTTAAAAGCACCTCTACGTAGATGAGGTATTGATTCACTTACTACACTAATCTCCTTCCCTTTGTTTCGTATGGCGTAATCAATAAGGATTAGCAGAATACAAATAGTCTTACCAGCAGATGTTCCACCTCTTACTATCTTTACCCTGCTATCTAATTCCTGTAACTTATCTAATGCTTGCGTTCTAGCTACCTGCATCTATAAGAATAAAGGTAAGTCTTCGTTAATAGTAATGTCCTTAGTTTCTTTTGGCTTCCCTAAGTAGTAGCTTAGGTACAACTGTACCCATTTAATATTTCCAGACTTTACACCCTCTGACAACGCTGCTAATGCATCATCTTCTAATGGGCTTAGTCTTTCTACTAATTTTATTTCTTCGCTCTTAGGTTTACGCCCTGCGTTCTTATTACCCCCGTTGAATTTTCTTTTATCCACAATCAAATAATTTCATTAATGATTCTACTATAACAATAACTTTTTAAAGTGTTTGTTAAATGCCACCTGCATCATCATCGCCTTTATTCTTGTGGTAATCCTCAAAGTATACCCAAATACTTGCTAGTGTTATCGTCCATCCTAAGAAGAACAATAATAAATAACTTCCCATCATAACCTTATCTTCGTTTACGTTTTAAATCCATTTGCATCATATTACATATTGCTTCCATACGTTCTAAAAGGCTTTCTGCTTTCTCCTCTGGTGTTTTATCTATTAATAGATGTAGTCTATCGTATGCAGTTCCTGTTTTCTTTTGTTGTACTTTAGGTTTTGTTTTCTCTTCTCTCTCTTTGTTTAGTTTGTCTCTAAGGTTGTTTGTTTCTGCTTCCTTTTCTATTCCGTAAACTTCTCTATGGTAGCTTGCCAATACTATTAGATACTTATTTCTAAACTCGTGGTCTGTCTTAATCCAATAGTCTGCTTTATTAAAACCGTGTAACACTGATGCATGATTCATGTTAACGGTATCGCCTATACTTTGATACACCATATTCTCTTGGCTTCTTAGTATGTAGAAGTATATAAACCTAGCTTCTATTAATAGTCTTTCTCTACCTACTTCGTTTACGTTTTTATTTAAATATTCTCTTATTAAATTTTTAAGTATTTCTGTTTTGTTTATTATTACTTGTATGTATTCTGCTTTCATTTAAAATAATGTAATTTGTTTTTCGTTTTGTCTTTTCATAATACCTATTGCAGTTTCTAGTATTGTTTTACCAGCTTCATAGTCTACTAAGTTGCGGGCTATTTTATTTGTGGGTTGTCTTCCTTTGTATTTATAGAAATCGTAATCGTGAAACTCACATAGTTTTTTAACCTCGTTTGTACCACTAGATATTTTTGCTTGTTCTCTTTTAGACAATACACTTGGTAAATTAAAGTTTGTCCAGTACAAATGTCTATCTCTTTTTTTAGCAATAATCAATGGTTCATAATACGGTATTACGTTTTCAACTACATATTTACCCTTAAAACGTGCATCTTTTCCTTTTGAAACAGTTTCTAATAGTATTATTTCTTCATATAATTTCATATCAGGGTATTTTGTTTCTAAATTAGGATTCCAACCCCTTGCTCTACTATGTGTAGGGCAGGGGGGAGAACTCCATATAAAATCAAACTCTTTGTAATGGTCTAGTAAGTATTGATGTGCATCCCCTACTACTACCTTGTCATTAGGAAAACGCTCTTGATATAATCTTGCAAGTTCTTCATCCCATTCAACAGCTGTAACTTCTATATTAGTTACTTCATCCCATTTATATCGGTTACCTCCTAGACAAGCATATAAGTTTAGTATTTTCATTATTTATTTTTATTTTTTCTCTTGTAGTATTGATTTAAATACAACTCCATTAACGGTCTAAAATCCGAAATAGACGCAATAGCTAGGTTATTTTTTATTGCCATTTTTTCATATTTCTTAAAGAGATGTTTCATTGCCTTTCTATCTTTTTGGCATTTTCGGTAACCTATTTGTATCATCTCCCTTACACAATAAGCTGCTATTTTTCTTTTACCAAATTCTTTATTTAAGTAAGAGAAATTTTCTAACATAAATTTTGCAAAATCTATATCTTTTATTTTACAATTACCTTCTTTAAATTCTTTAACTCCAGCACTTGATAAACCAAAAAAACAATTTACAATATTACCTACCGATATGTTATTGCTGTTGGCTTTATAAATATCGTACACTGTTTTGTAATCTTCATTGTAGTCAACATATTCTTTTAAATAGTTTAAGGTATTCCAAGAAAGGTTACCATTGTTTAAACTTATTATACTATCTAAATGTTCTTTAGCGTTGTCCGTGTCTACCCAATCAACTATATAAGCAGGTACAGTTTTTTGATTTAATAATATAGCTGTCTTTACTCTATGGTGTCCTTCCATTAAATCTCCTTTATCAGAAATAGTTACTGGTATCATCCAATGATGTTTTAACAATTTTTTAGAGAAATTCTCTGAATGTGATTCTACTAAGTCTCTATTTACTTTAGCGAATTTTATCTCGCTAATTGGATAGAATGCCTGAAACGTTCCTACTTTGATGTTTGTGTTTGTCATAATAATTGTTTTTAATTGTTAGTGTTTAGTTTAATATTAAGGATTCTAGTTCTGCTTCTTTTCTTTTGGTTTTTTCTAATCTACATCGTTTAGCGTGTGAATCCAAATAGCTACCGTTGTATTCATTGCCTGATATAATTTCATCAAGCTCTTGGTTTGTGTACTGCGAATAAATAAAGTCTGTGTAATTCATAATATGTATTTGTTTGTTGATGTAAACTTACAAAACATTTCTGACATACCAACAATTATTCTTAATAAAATTTATAAGTATTTTATAAACGCCTAAAGGATAGAAGTTTAATTCCTAAAATTCTGTACGAAGTTTTAACAAGTTATAGCATTCAACATATCTCTGCTTTGCTTTTCCCTTGTATGTATCTTTAAAGAGTTGATACATTTTCTTTGTGTATTGGTATTGTGTATTACAATCCGCTAGGTATTTCTCTGCGAACTTCTTCCCTTTACCTTTGCAGTAGTTTACATTATCTGCCGTGTCTCCTATAATCATTTGCTCATAGAAGTTGTACATTGCTTCTTCTTCTGTTATATCGTAAACAACTTGATGTTTCTGGTGGTAGTTGTACATCAAGCAGGGAAATTGTTTGTAGTCTTTATCTATTGAGATAATCATTACGTTATCTCTTCCTACTTCTTTTGATAGATTGTACCAGTACTTTGCTACTAGGTCGTCAGTCTCGATGCCGTGTCCGTAGAGCGAGTTATAGTTCTCTTTGACCCAATCGTGCATCTCTTGTAAAAGGATGGGCTTAGGAGTGTTTATTCTGTTTGCTTTGTACTTTGGTGTTATTAGCTTTCTAAAGTTTCCTAGAGAACCGCTAAAGACTACTACCCTATCTACATCGTAAGAATCTTCTAGCTTATTTATTATAGACATAAACACCTCATCAAACTTTGAGGTGGCATCTTCTAGGTTTTCGTGGTAAGGGCTGTCTTCTGGGTTGTCTCTTTTCTTGTAGCAGCTTGACCAGATTAAACTGTCGGCATCAAATAATAATATCATTGTTTGTTTGTTTTAGGTTACTCTTCTTTTACTTCCTCTTCAAATACTCTTCTTTCTATTACTTCGATTCTATCAATCATTACCATTAGAACTTTCTGCATCTGTTGGACTTCTTTCATCATCCAAATCAATTTACTTTCTTTCATTTATCACTTGTTTAGTTAGCACTACTCCTGTTTGCTTTACGTACTTAATCTTATTGTCTTTCCAGCTAAATACATTTTCTTTCTTTGTTGTTCTTTTTCTCATTTTCTTTCTTTGTTACAGTTTCCGCAGTTCGTTCTTGTGCCTGAATTTAAAGCACCGCAACTTATGCAGTTCCAAGTTTTATCTGTCATTTAGTTGTTTTAGTTTTTCTATATATAATGTCGCATCCATTAACTCTTCCTGTAAATGCACTAGGAACGCTTCTAAGGACTCTTTACTATCTTCTAGTGTTGTATTATACTTTTTTATTCCTACTTGACTACGCTCCTCGTATAGGTCTTTTACGTCTTGTACTATACCATCTCTTGAATTAAGCCCTAGTGTAGAGTTTTTAGTCCATTGATGTTCTAGCCAATCATTATAATCTTTCTTATTCTCGTTCTCAAAGTACTTCTTTATACTATCGCTCATAGTCCTAGTTCTTGTTTTTTGCTATATACCTTTAGTTCTTTCTCTAACTCTTCTATTCTATCTTCTGCCTTTCTTGCTCTTTCTATAGCTCTAATAGAATCTTGTCTATACTCTTGCATTGCTATGTGATAGTTGTTCTTCTCTAACTGTAGCTTATTACAAGAGAAACTTATCTTA
>Ga0181389_1000112_pt1 | contig 29895 bp, 50 predicted proteins | sample 12SPOviralmetaG_FD_130121 | JGI IMG/M metagenome (GOLD analysis project Ga0181389, IMG submission 130121) | Marine viral communities from the oligotrophic San Pedro Time Series (SPOT) site, San Pedro Channel, CA, USA - 12 SPOT_SRF_2010-06-29 | ecosystem: Environmental > Aquatic > Marine > Strait...
CTACTGGTTTTATACTACCATCAGATAATTCAATATTTACTTGTCCGTATTTATCTTCAAGTACCTTTTTATTATCTTCAATTTCTTGATTAAGTTGTGCAAATAAATGACTTAATGTATGTATTTGTGTTTGCAGTAAACCCATATCATTTAAAATTGCTCTTTTTCTTTGGTCTTGTTCTTGAACTAATTTTAATTCTTCTTTTGTGATTTTTGACATTTTAATATTTTTTAAAGTTATTTATCAAAGATAACTAATTTTTTAATACCCTAATGTTACAACAGTTAATTGTACTCTTGGTACTTGAAATTGATTTGGTAATGAAGCAATTTGCAATTCAATAGTATCATTTACAGCATATCCACTTCCTATATTAGTTATTGTAAAAGCAGTTGCAGTACGATTGACTAATGTTACAGTAAATGTTGCACCCGTTCCACTTCCCGATGTTGAAAATTGTGTTGCAGAAAATGTACCATCTTGTGATTTTATATTGCCTGATGAATTAGATATACTTGCAGTTGCAATACCAGAGGGCAAAGGAAAAACTTGCGTACTTCCTAAATATGCTTTTAATACTGATGTACTACCTAACTTTAATGCACTAATGGCATTGCTTCCTAAATTTATTCCCATATTAAGTAATTATATATAAAGTTGTTGCATTTTGAGGAGAGCCTGCATATTGTGCTGCTGTCATACTGACTACATTTAAAATTTGAGTAGCTCCCGTACCCTCTCCTGTTGTATTACTATCAATAGTGTTTACTTCTGCACCTGTTTCAATTCCTGCTAATTTATTAGCATCTGCAGTTGGATAACTATTTTTAGCGTTGTTAGTTGTGATGTTTGCTGCTTGTGTTGGACTTATAGTTGTAGTATCTCCTGCTAATGCAGTTGTTGATGATGTACCTAATTGCAATAATGCAGTATCACCCTCTAAAGCAGTTCCAGCAGTTGTACCAAGTACCATTGAAACCTTTGCATTGTTTGCAGTAATATCACTTGCTTGTTGAGTAGTAATACCTACCTTATTATTATTTGCACTTATATCTGATGCTTGTTGTGTGGTAATTCCAACTTTTGCAGTATTAGCTGCTACACTTGAATTTGCAGATACTCTTGCTTCTGTATAATAAAGGTTATTAGTACCCTCTGCAATATCATCTGTACCTAAAACTACAACCCCAGTATCACCATTAACACTATCAACGGGTGCAGCACTTGGTATAGTTGGTTTGTTTTGAATAAAAGCATCACTATTTGTATCTGTTTCATTCCAATTTGATTGTACATTAACTTCTGCATTATCTTCAATTCCTGCTAACTTTGTTGCATCTGCACTTGGATAAGAATTTTTAGCATTATTAGCAGTTATATTAGATGCTTGTGTGGGTGTAATCGTAGTAGTGTTACCTGCCATTGCTTCATTTGCAGCAGTACCGATAACCATTGAAACCTTTGAATTATTATTGGTTATATCAGTAGCTTGTTGTGTAGTGATACCAACTTTAGCAGTATTAGCTACAACATCAGTATTAGCAGATACCAATGCTTGTGTAAAACCTACCTTTGCAGTATTTAATGTAACTGCTGAATTTGCTGCAACTCTTGCATCGGTAAAATAAAGATTTACATTTTCTGCAATATCACCCGTATCAAGTACTACTGCACCAGTTTGAGTATTTACGCTTGTAACACTATCTGCATCTGTAACTATAACCCAAGCTGCATTTTTTCTTGCATATTCATTACCATCACTTGGTGCATCTACAAATGAAACTTTAGCAGTATTTGCAGTTATTTCGTTTGCTTGTGTAGGTGTTATTGTTGTAGTATTACCCTCTAATGCAGTACCAGCAGTAGTTCCTAAAACCATAGAAACTTTACTATTGTTGGTTGTAATATTTGCAGCTTGTGTAGGTGTAATTGTAGTTGTATCACCAGCAAGGGCAGTAGTTGATGTTGTACCAAGTTGTAATAAACTTGTGTTACCTGCTAAAGCAGTACTTGCAGTTGTACCCAATACCATATATTTATTGGTTGTACCTTGTGCAATATTATCTGTATCTAACACTACTACCCCCGTTGCACCATTTACACTATCTACTGGTGCTGCTGATGGTGGTACATTTAAAACACCATTAACAATTTCTAAACTTCCTGCATTACCCGTAACACTTTGTACTATTCCTAAATTACTTGTAAAATTGCTTGGGTTTGTACTATTATAAGGTGTAAAGCCTAAAGCAGTAATTACATCAGAATTTGTTACTGTATATGTAGAAATAAAATTATTTGGATTGGTAGCATTGTAAGGTGTGAAACCTAAAGCAGTTGTAACATCACTACTATCAATTCCCGTAATATAATTGTTTGGGTTTGTATTACTGTATGGAGTAAAGCCTAAAGCACTTGTTACGTTTGCACTTGTTAAACTTAATGTACCACCTAATGTTAATATAGGATCAGTACTTGTACCCCCCGTTGTTAATGTTAAACCACTTACTGAACCAGTTCCCGTTACACTTGAAACACCACCACCACCACTACTGACAGTTGTAAAAGTAAAAGCACCACTACCATTAGTTGTTAATACTTGCCCACTTATTCCATCTGCACCTACATCATCTAATTCAAGCAATCCTAAAGAAACTGCACCCGTTAAACCATTTACGCTATCTACATCGTTTACTTCTGCACCTGCTTGTATTCCTGCAAGTTTAGTTGCATCAGCAGTAGGGTAAGAATTTTTTGCAGTATTATTTGTTATTGCAGTTGCTTGACTTGATGTGATACCAACCTTTGCAGTATTTGCAACTACATCTGAATTAGCAGATACTAAAGCATCCGTATAACCTACTTTGGCATTGTTAGTTGTTATATCACTTGCTTGTTGCGTTGTGATGCCTACCTTTGCATTATTGGTAGTAATGTCTGATGCTTGTGTAGGTGTGATACCTACCTTTAAAGTGTTTGCTGCTATTTCGTTTGCTTGACTTGTAGTAATTCCAACTTTAGCGTTGTTATTAGTAATGTCCGTTGCTTGTTGTGATGTTATGCCTACTTTAGCAGTATTTGCTGATACACTACTATTTGCAGAAACTCTTGAATCTGTATAGTATAAATTAGTTGTACCCTCGCTTATATCATCAGTTTCAAGAACAACCGTACCAGTTTGTCCATTTACAGAAGAAACATTACCACCACCACCACTACTATATTGAGGTATATTTAAAACACCACTTACAAGTGTAGCTGAACCACCACTACCATTAGTTGTTAATGATGTAAAAATATTAACTTCTGCACCAGCTTCAATACCATTTAACTTTGTACTTGAAGCACTATCAAAAGATATTTTAGCGTTGTTGTTTGTTATATCAGTAGCTTGTTGTGTGGTTATTCCTACCTTTAATGTATTAGCAGATATTTCATTTGCTTGTGTTGGTGTGATACCAACTTTTGCAGTATTTAAAACAATAGCATCAGATTGTGATGTAGTAATTCCAACTTTTGCAGTATTTGCTACAACATTACTGTTTGCATCAACTCTTGCATCGGTGTAATACAAATTTGTTGCACCCTCTGTAATATCATCTGTATCAAGTACCACAACACCAGTTTGCCCATTAACACTATCTACTGCACCACCACCACTTACAACTGACCACCCTTGCGATTGTCTTGCATACTGTTGCCCATCGTTTGGTGCTTCGGGGAATGTAACTTTTGCAGTATTTAAAGCAACTGCACTATTTGATTCTACCCTTGCATCTGTAAAATATAAATTTGTACCCTCTGCTATATTAGTACTTGTAAGAACAACAACACCCGTTTGCCCGTTTACACTATCAACTGCACCACTTGATAAACCAACTACAGTTGCGTTTGTTAAATCTAAAGTTCCAGTAAAACTTGCTGATGATGTACCTATACTTAAAGTTGATGCGTTACCTAAACCATCAGTTAGGTTTTTTTCTACTGCACCTATTACACCATTATCAGATGTTTTTATTAACCCCTCGTAAGTATCAGATATTTTAGTATTAAATAAAGTTGCCATACTATTTTTTGTTTTTTATTTTAACCCTTTTTAAAAAGGTTTTTAGTTTTTCTATGTTTGCTTTTTTCGGTTTATAAATCATAATACCCACCCATTAAAAGTTGCATCATTACTTGGGTATATATCATCATTTATATTACTTGTGTATTCTGGATATGTAGTTTGGTTAAAACTCATAAAGTCAATAAATCTTCTACTATACCATTCAGCGTTTGTACGTGCTTTTTCTACTAAAAAATCTATTTCGTTTTTATCTACTGATTGTGAATTTTCTGATGTATGTTTAAACACCCCACCATTTTTTATTTGATACGCTGCAAAAGGCATATAGTTAGATTGTGCATACCATATTAACATTGGTGCTATATAATCATCTAAAACTGTTTTCCATCTTGCATTAGCTGGTAAATCAATATTAGGTATTGCAGCAGTTAAACCATCGTACATTTTAGTTCCCATTATTTGCTGAACATCTATTTCTTGTGCAATCTTAACAAACTGAATAAAACGATCAGTATCTACTGAACCAGAAAGTATCGAGTTTCTTACTAAATCAGTTCTATTTATAAATAAAGTTGTAGCCATATTTTTTTATTTGTATGCACCTCTATCGGGCATATTAATTGGTGCTATTTCTGATTCTCTTGTACCAGCTGGTTTAATATTATAACTTGATGGTATTGCCCTTGTTCTTTTATAGTCATCTAAATTTTCAGATGGTTCAGTTGTTGCTTTCATTCTATACAAAACCCTAACCCATTTATGCCTACAATAAATACCCCCTTTAAATTTGAAAAGCGAATAGTTTTGCCCTTTATGCCCAAATTCATTATTTACACCTCTAAAACTTGCTTGGTCAATATCTTCTTTTCGGTATATAATACCATCATCAGATAAACGCATCATATTTTTACAAAAGGTTCTTGACTGGTTGCCTTTTTCCATTGCTTTAGTTGATCCTACAACATATTTATATCTTATTTTATAATATTTAGAATCTAAATAGCTTTCAGCACTACCATTGTTTTTAGATGTAATTTCATCATATAGCCTTGTGAATAAACTTTTTTTCTTTTTTATACAAATATTTGCCCAATCATCATCACTAATGTTTTCATCTGTACTTAATTCATCTACCAATTCCCATTCATCACCAACTTTTTCACCTTGTAAATGTTTTAAAATAGATTCACCCATTTCATCAGATAAAAAAGGTTCTTTTTCCATTTTAACACAATTAGGTACTTCCTTACCATCTTTTATTTTTGTACCATATTGTTCGTAACCATCCCAACAAGGTGCTTTTAATTCTTGGTGTGTTTCACAAGGCATATAATATGTAATACCCTCTACCTCGTGTGCGTGATAACCACCACAACCCATTTCTTCTGCTACCTTTATTGCTTCCTCTTTGGTTTCGTATGCTTCTTTGCCATCTATTTGTTTTAGGCTAAATCTTCTTTTTTCAACACCCGTTTCTTCTTCAATAGTATCTGCATCTTGTACTGACTTATCTACATCTGTAAATTCTAAAGGTTGTAATGTTGTAAAATATAGGTTTAAGCTAATTTCATTGTACGCTAATATTTGGTCAAAGCAATCAATTAAAAGTTCTTGAAATGGTCTTATAACGGTGTTATCCATTAGTAAGGATGCAGTCTTTATTTCTTCTGCATTATTACCTAAACCCGAACCATCTTTAATACCTAATAGCATAGGTGAAACAATCCTATGTGCTACCATTATTTTTTGTGTACTTTCTTCACTTAAAAATTGGTATTGGTTATGTGCATCACTTAATTGTACTGGTGTTATTTCTGCTTGTGATTCTTTGTTGTCATTAAAAGCTAAAATAAATTTACCAGCGTTTGATGTACCACTAAACTTTTGAGCAATTTTATTTTCTATTAATTTACGTTCTTGTTGGTTAGGTGTACCATTGTTAAAGTTAATTAACATTGATGGTGCTAAACCATTCATAATATTGTTTAAATGGTAATTAGATACTTCTTCTTCTAATTCTGCATATTGTAAACCACCTTGATAATCTACTGGTGAATAGTAGTAAAAACCACTTTTATATGGTTTTATATAATAAATTTCTATACCCTCTTTAGACATTCCAAAAGCTGGTATTCTTAAAGGTTCATCAGTACGTTTTATGTTTGCCCAATCATCAAAATAAAAGTATGCTGGTATTTCACCATTTTCATCACATTTTTCAGCACGTAATGTTTCAATAGGTATATGCTCTAACTGAACAATTTTACTACGATCTTTTGAGTAAATTACTTGTATTGCAGCATTACCCATTAGCTTTAAATCGTAACACACTTTTCTAACTACATCTTTTTTAAACAATGCAATCATTTGTGCGTACTCATTAGGTTTTCTGTTACTATCAGTTGCGTTCAGTCCTTTTCCATATATAGCTTGACTAATGCCATTAATAGCAGCGTTATTAGTAGGTGAACCATTGTATCTATCTATTAAGTATTGAAAATAATTGTTATCTGCACCGTATTCTATCCAATCTTCACCGTTTACTTCTTTAATTTCTGGGCTTGTGTAAGTACTTAAATTAACAAAGCCAAATTCTGATACCTTTGATGCTTTTGTAAATTGTCCTTTACTATTTCTTTGTCTTTTCATATTACTATATAAGTATTATTATAACCATTGTAGGTTGTATATTGCCCTTTATTTAAGTTATAATAGTCATTATTATTTTGGTCTATATCTTGGTCTGTACAGAAAATTCTATCCTTATAAATAACTCCATCACTTGCATCATCTACATTCCAAAGCGTTGTATCGTTTTCCCATAACTTAACATTTGTATTCCAAAAACTATTTGCAGTTTCTAATGTTACATCGTAAAAATGATTTTCTACTAATATAGGGTTAAATATATTTGTAAATGTTAAATAATTACCTACTTGTGTAGCACCATTGATTTGATAGGTTTTTACTACGTTTGTACTATCATCACGTATAGACATAATAAAATCTGTTAAGTAATCTCTTGGTATTACTGATAACGATTGTGCAGTTGCACTTGTGGTTAATATAATCATCAACTATATAACGTAAATAATTACCTAATTTGTAGAAATTATATTGTAAAAAAAAAGCACCCTATAAAGGATGCTTAATTTATTAACTAAAATTAAAACTATGCAGTTGGATCTATTTGTGTTGCATCACCAGTTACTGGTGCATCTAAAAAGTATGGTGCAGTTTCTTCCATACCCTCAAAAGTAAGTGTAAAACCACTTAAATCACCTGCTGCTGCTCCCGTTACTACTGTTCCACCCGTACATTCCATTCCATTTTCAAACCCACATAAGAAACTATTACCGTAATAATCTTCAACTACAACTTGTGGTCTTGCTACTGCAAGTGTTTGTAGTTCTGCTTGTGTTTTTGCATCTAAATAAGTTAGTGTTAAGTTTAAAGTTTGAGTATAAAATGTAGTTCCATTTTCTCTACTACTTGTTACAGTAGTTTCTAAAGATGAATTACCCTTTACATCAAATTCAAACCACGTTGGGCTACCAGTTATTGTTGCTTCTTTAGTTGTACTATCTACTGTTACAGCAGTTATACCACCATAATCAGCAAAATATACTCTTTTAATACCCCCAAACGCTGATTTGCAAGGTATTTTTCTTCCAGTTGTTAATAAACAAGACATATATATATTTTTTTTAAAAAAAAAGGGTAAGTAGATGACCTACCTACCCTAATTTATTGGTTAATTAATTTTAAGCGTATTCTACTAAATCTTCAGCAATTCCAAACTGTACTGCTGATGTAAAACGCATTACCATTCTTACATTGTTTGAAGCATCTAAATCTGCCATATCCAATACTTTAATAGAATTTGTATCGTTTAACAATCCAGTTCCAAAGTATAGGTTACTTCTTTGTGCTGCATACATTTTGTTGTCTGACATTCCAGGACATACAAAAATCTTAACACCATTTACAGTTAGTGATCCGTTATTCCACCATTGTGTACCCATATTGTTTACACCATTTGCACCTAAACCAGCTGCTACAAAACCACCTAATGCTTGTACATAGAATTTAGCTGCTTTTGAACCAATGTATAAGAATAAATCTTCTTTTCCGTAAAGTGAAGCTGGTATAGCATCTACTACTTTAGATAATTCTGCAATAATATTAGTTGCATCTAAACCACCTGCTACTGCTGCTACTTGCTGACCTGCTGGTATATCACCTGCTGCTGCTGATGCTGCAATTAGTTTTTCAAACCCATCAAATGAATTGTTAGTACCAGCTGCGGTATCACCTTGCCAAATACAAAATTCTGTATTCTGTGCTACTTCTGCTGCTACGTGTGCAATCATAAAATCAGAAAATTTAGGTGGTAATGACTGACCTAAACCATATCCCATTTGTTGTGCTTCCCAATCGTTCACAAAATCATACTTACATAATTGTAGATTAACTTGTAATTCTACTGGTTGTATAATTCTTTCTGTTAATGTTACAGATGAATTAGGTGTAAAATCACAACTTGCTGGACTTACTAATGAACCAGTTGCTAATTTTTTTAATACTTCTTTGTAAGCAATATTTGCTTTTACTGTAATACCACCATCATCAATAGTTGATGCAGATAGTAAAGCTGCTGCAATATACTCACCAGCAAATTCACCAGCATAAGTTGTAGTGATATTAACTGTAGTTGCAAGATTTGTTTTTCTTAAATTTGCCATTTTTATTTTATTTATTTAATTTATTTAATACTCTATCTAAAGTTGTTGCGAATTTTCCAGTTCCAAACTCTACTTTAGTTTTGTTAGATTTTGGTGCTGAATTTCTTGTAATTGGTTTTGTTGCAGCAGATAAATCTTCTTTTTTCTTATCTTCTACTTTTTCTTCTTCTTTGTCATCCATTAAAGAAGAATATTGTTTTTTAAGTTCTTCAATTTCAGATTTTACTTCCTCAATAACTGGTGCAATAACCTCAACTACTGCTTCAACTATTGCTTCAACTTCTGATGCAACTTCTTCGGGTACTTCCGTTTCAATAGTTTCTTCTAAATCTTCAGTTTCTTCTTTAGCTGGTACATCATCAGATACATCTCTTACATCTGCAATGATACCCTCTTCTTCTACGATCAATAACTTACCATCTTCAAGGATATATTCCCCTACTGGCATTGCTACTTTTTCATCATCGGTAACGATAAATACTTCGTTCCCTTTTTCTAATGATTCTGTTGTGATAACAGTACCATTCTCTAACTTCATTTCTTCAAGTTTTACCTCGATGTTTAGAAGCGTTTTTATGTCATTTAACATTTTGGTTGCTTTCATAATACTTATATAACGATTTTTAATTTATTTTTTGCGTTTTTAGTCTGTTCTTGTTATTACACCTATGCCTTGTGCGTGTATAGAACCATCACAACATTCAATAGAATACTTGTTAGTATCCCAACATAAACAAGCACGTGATGAACCAGTAGGTGGTGATGTTCTACTTGGTATAAAGGTTTTATTTTTGTTGTTTCTTGGCATTATCTCCAAAAATCATTAAGACCAACCCAACTTATAATTTCACGATATTTTGCTTTTGCATCACTATTTAATGATGATGCGTTGTCCACTCTTTGTTTTATATCATCAAAATCATATAAAATTTCATTTGGATCAATACCTAATTCTTCTGCTTTAGTTTGTAATTCTAATAATGCAGTTAATAATTTTTCTGCGTATTCTTCTAAATTTGTTGTTTGCCCATTTACAATATAATCATCAATATTATATTTTAAACTTAATTCAGAATAAGCATCCATAATTTCATCACCCCATTCATAAGCTAAATATGATGCTTCTGATTCAGCTTGTTCAAAACTATCTAATTCATTATTAATATCATCAACAAGTGATAAATCAACTTTATGCTTTTTTAAATCTACCTTTTTATTAGGCATTTTATCTAATACTTTTTCTAATCTACTTTTCATTTTTTATTTATTTAATTTATCTTGTGCAAATCCTATAAAGTTATTAACCCTTTCAAATAATCTTTGTGTATCACTTGGCATTTCTACTCCTAAATCTTGTGCTTGTGAATATGCTTCATTAATAAGTTCTTCTGCTCTTAATAAAGTTTGTAAAGAATTTTCATATTCACCTAATGCTCTATCTTCCAAAGATCCAGCAGTTGAAAATTGTTCTTGTGCTTCGCTAAATATTTGTATTATATCTTGTACAATACCTAATTCAATTTTATGTTTTTTTAAACCTACTTTTTTCTTTGGTAATTTTCCGTAAACCTTTTCAATGTTATTTTTCATTGGTCAATATATTTATGATTTTATTTAATGTTTCTTGATCACTTTTATCTTTTGAATACTCCTCTTTAATTTTGTCATTAGGTGCTTCCATTTTGTCTGCAAAATACCCCTCAATAGAAAAACCTTTAACTTTATTTGTCTTAACATACTCTTGCCATATTTCAGCGTTATTAACTTTTACCGCACCCATCCAAGTACCTACTGGTACATTAAGTCCGTATTTTCTTGATTTGTCTTGTACCTCATCTTCTACTAACCAGCTTTCAACAAGTGTTAAACCACTTAAAGTTTCTGCGTGTTCTAATGTACTATTGTTTTGATAGCCATTCTTTAAATACATTTGTGATGCTTTTTGTACTGTATCTTTAGAAAAGTAAATGTAATATTCACCCTCTGCACCATTTCTATAAATAGGTTTATTAGGTATTAACAAAGCACCCATTAAGATTTTTTTATCACCATCTACTTGTGCTAATTTTATTTCTTGGTCTTTTAAAGCAATAAAGTCTGATTCAATAGCTGGACTTTCTACAATAGATATTGCTTCTACTCCTGCATCTTCTTGATCTTCATCTAAAATAAGTTCTATTATTTTCATAATTATATAACGTTTTTAATTTTAAATTTTGCGTTTATCCTATACTTGCACCCTCAATTATATTTCTATCCATTTCTTGTGCAGTAGAAACATCACTTGCAACTACGTATGCTTTTGTTGGTTGTTGTGTTTGACCACCTATTGCATCTGCTAATTGATTTGTACCACTTGCACCTACTATATTAAAAGCTGGGGGTAAACTTTCAGTTGTTGGTGCTGAACCACCACCACCACCACCACCACTTGGTACAGTTCCTTTGTTACCTCTACCACTTGGATCAACTGATTTTATTGCTGCTATGTTTTTTAATGCTGCTGCACCAGCTAAACCAGCTTGTATAAATGGATATGCTGGAAATACTTTTGTAATCGGAGAATCTTGTGCAGTTGTAAAAGCGTTCATTACACCTAAAGTTCCACTTATTGTTGCACTTGCTAATGCCATAGCTTTACCAGTTTTACTGTCTTTACCAGCAATATCAGCTAATAAATCAAAACCTTGTTTTGCCATATTAAGTTTTGCATTTAAAACTTTTCTATCTAATTCTTCATCTTGTGCAGCAGTTTTGTCTTTTACACCTTGCTTTAATAATTCATAATGTTCAACAATAGCTAATTTTTGTGCTTCGGTTGCATCTAACCTTTCTAATTCTGCTATTGTTTCTGACTGTTCTTTTTCAAGTTTTGCAATTTCACGTTCTTCATCAGTTAAAACCTTAAATTCATCTTGAATATCTTTTATACCTTGTAAACGTTCTAATTCTTTTTGTTCTGCTTGTAATCTATAAGTTTCATTTATAGCATCTTCTTCTGCTATTCTTTGTGCTTCAAGTTCAGCAGTATCAAGCCCAAATTGTTTTGCTTTTTCTATTAAACCAAAATATTTATCACTTACTGCATTTAGTTCTTGTGTTTGTTTATCAAGTTGTTTTTGAAAATAAGCATCTTCAAGTTTAGCAATTTCTTCTATTGTTTTTGCTTTTTCTTCAATAGCTGGATCAGTTTCAACTTTTTCTTCTTTTTTCTTTTTAGCTGGTGGGTTTAGTAATAAATCAATATCTAATTCTTCACCTTTTAGTTTGTTAAGTTTTCCTTGTAAATCATTTATTTTCTTTTGTTCTTCTGTACTTATTGAAGCAGTTTTTGCAAGTAATTCTACTTGTTTACTATAACCAAATAAAAACCCTTGAAAACCAGCGTTTATTTTATCCCAAGTTGTAACCTCTTTTGCTGCTGCTTGTTCTTGTAGTAATTGCGTTTCAAGTATTTTAATTGACCTTTTTAATATAGCATCTTTTGCTAATAATATTTGTTTTTGTTTTTCAAGATTTTCAGAATTAGATATACCCCTTTGTTCGTTGTATTTTTGTTCTTTTTGTAAAAGTGATAATTGGCTATCAACTGATGTTAAAAGTTCATCATTTAATGCTTTTTGTCTTTCTAAATCTTTATTTATAAAACCTAATGCTTCACCTATTTCATCCCAATATTCAACAACTAAACCTAAAGCAACAACTAAAGCACCAATACCAGTTGATATTAACGCACTTTTCATTGCCTTACCACTTAACTTTGCTGCTTTACCTACTGCAACTAATTTAGATGCTAAACCACCAGTATATCTATCTAATGCCCTTACTGCTTCATTGCCAATTTGCATACCAGCAGATAAATCTTTACCAGCTTTTCTTGCACTTCTACCTGTATCTTTAACTTTTTTATTTAAGTCATCAACATTTTTTTGTGCTTCTTTAGTATTTGCTTGTAATTCTAAATTTATTTTTTCCATACTTGTTTCATTAGTTTGTAGCTATTCTTTACTGATGTAGGTAAAGCATATTTACCTTGTGCAATACGTATGTTTTCCGTTTCACCTTTTACTTCTTGTAATAAGTCTAATATATTTTTTATCATAAATCAGTATTTAATAATTCAAATTCTGTTTTACCAGTTGTTAGGTTTGTAGTCATTGAATTTATTTTGTAATATTTTTGCCCTATTTCTATTCTATCATATAATTGTAAACTACTAAATATTTTATATGGTAGGTATGCAGTAACTTTTGTTAATCTTCTTGCTGGGCTAAACACTTCGTTAATATAATTACTATATTGTGTTTGAAATAAAGTATCAGTAAAAGCAACAGAATCAGTAGCACTATTAGCAAGATATTCATTAACATAATTATCAAAATGTATGTTTACTTTACTTGTACTTGAATCAATATCTTTACTATTCATAGGGATATGGTAATTATTAATTACAGTTCTATTACCTGCTAAATCTCTAATTGTTATATTAGTACCACTTGCTATTCTATATTTATAAAATATTAATGGTTCACCAATATAAGATTCTTGGTTATCATCTACAAAATAGCCATATTGAATATCAGTATTTGAACCATTATTTTGATCAACTAACCTTTCATACATAACGTGTTCAAAAGGTATTTCTATTTTATATTCTGTACTTGGTGTATCGTAAACATTCCCACCTAAAGAATAACTACTTGAACCCCAAACCTTATTGTTTAACTGATTAAATTGTTGTGCTAAAAATGTCTTAACACCTTTGTAAGTAAAATTTACTTTAGAAAAAGGTAAGGCAATATCAACTGCTGATTTTGTTACATCTAAATATTCATCAATATTAATTGGTATGACTTGCCCTTGTAATGTTGGTGCTTTATCATAAAATTCATCTAAAGGCTGCACTACAATAATATCATTTTCTACGTATGCAGTAAGATTAAACATTTGAAATAAACCAGTTAGAAAATCTATAATTTTCATTTTAGGTATTTGCTCTAATATATTAAATTCTATATCTAAATTTGTAGTAAACGCACTTACATTTTTGTATATATATATAGAGGTTATTGTTTGAATTGGATTTGGGAATGTATTATATATAATCGCTATTGATTTAACATACCATTCTATACCACCATTAGCAGCAAATTCAATAGTTGATGCACAAGCTATCTGTACAGCATACAAACCCATATTATTTAAATCATCACCAAAATTTATAATTTGTGTTCCAGTTTGTTCAACAAAACCCCCTACTTCTTCACTACCATTAGCTAAATTAAAAACCTTTACACTATAAGGTACGTTTGATGTTAAAAGTGTTGGGGTTAATGTTAATATAACTTCTTGAAAATAAGTATTTCCATTGGGTATTTCTTGTGGATAATTTAATTGTAACCTTAAATAACCATCTTGTATAATAGAATTACGAGGGTTATTACCAAATGATTCATACCAATCAGTAAATGTATTATAAACTCTTTCAACTTGTTCTTCTGCTGCTATTTCACCTTTTTTTCTATGTAACCACATATACAAATTATAAAAATCTGTATTTGATGTATCATTAAAAAAATCATCTGAAAACGTTATATCTGGGTATTGTAATTCTATTGCTGATATTATAGCTTGTAATCTTAAAGCATATTTGAATTGTGTAAATTTAAGACCATTATTAGCAAACCCAGCTCGATAGTATAAATTTCCATCATCAGGTACATTTGAAGCACTATCATAAGTTGCTCTATCTGTATGCGTAATTAATGGTACAATCAAATTACCTAAATACTCATTTTGCATTGCTGCTAAAACTGTACTATAATTATAATCAGTATCTAATATACTTAACTCCGTTAAATTACTTAATTGATCATCACCTAAAATATCTTTTAAATTAACTGTATTGCCATAAAAAGTTATCTTATATGTATGTGGTACGTTGTTTTTTAAATCAACTCCAGTTAATGCTATTTTGCCTTTTTTAAATGGTATATCGTTTAATTCTAATGAAGCATTTACTTTTACCCTTGCATCAAAACCATTTACAATATCATAGTTATAGTAATGGTCAAATATTTTATTATTTTTTTTTGAAGCTGGTAATGCAAAGGTTTTAGTAAATTCAGTAAAGATTTTTTTTAAGTCTTTTACGTTCTGTATCGTTTGTGTAAAAGATACAGATTCATCTTTGAATTGGTCTACTCTTTCATCTTCTGTATAAACTGATACATTACCTATGTATAAAACTAACTTTTGTTGCATTATCTAATGTTGTTTATATAATCAAATGCTTCTTCAAAATCAATAGTGTATTCTATTAATCTATCATTAACAGATGTTTTAAATTGTATAGATGATTTTTTTACTTTTACTGGTATAACTTCATCAGCACCACTAACTTTATTTATTCTTTCATACCAAACGTACTCACTTAATAAAAGTTCTTCAAAGAAATTATTAGCACCTTGTGGATAGTAACCACTACTTAAAGTAAATGTTTGTTTAGCAGTTGTGTTAAATGTTTTGTTTGGTGCATCAGAAATAGAATAAGTAGCTGGGTTATTTGTATTTGGATATGTCAATACATTTGCTTTGTAACCCTCGTTTTGTCTTGCAAGTGTTTTTGTTTCTTTTAAGAAAAACCATAAGTCTTGCTGCACCCCATAACGATTAATAAATATAATTTTTTTACCACTTCCATATTTAGTACATTCTATTCGTTTTATAGTTGATGGATATGTACCACCTATTGCAGTTGATCCTTGTGCAAAACTAATTACTTGTATTCCACTACCTAAAGTTTCGGGTACTTTGCCAGTAAAAGCAGAAACACCAGCTACACTTTTAGGATAGTATAATTGTACTTCGTTTGTATCTGGGTTTTTAGAAATTAAATAATTAGCTGTTGGTAGGGTTGGGTTGGTGTTTTCTTCATAATATCCGTAACCCTCAAAACCTTTGTCTACAAATGATGTTACAGAACCAACTACTGAACCAGTAGCATTTAAACCACTATAATTTGTTAGTGTTGTAGTTATTGAAATTTCTTGTGGTACGTATGTTGAATCATAATATATATCTAAATAATCTCTTGCAAGTTCTGATATATCAAAATTTACAGTTGTGCTTTTTCTTACGTTTTTTATTAATGTATATCTTGAAATACTATCAATAGTAATTTCACATAGTGTTGAAGCTACACCACTAACTGGTATTTCTTTATATTTAAATTGTGGACTTCTTAAAGCTAATCTTGGCATATCTTATTTTTTTGCTGCTAATACTATTGCATATTCTACATCTAATGCAAATGCTTCTTGTAATTCTTGTGGTAACTTTTCAAAACCCATTTCAAATGATTTGGTAAAAAACATAGTTGCCTTAATTCCTTTTTTCTTTATACTATCAGCTAATATATAACCCATAGTTTTATACGATCCAAACCTACCCTTTTTATCTCTTGGTTGTAAACCTCTAAACTTTGCCCACTTTGAAAAAATACCAGTATGGTATTCTAACCCTCTTAACTTACTGCTTGGCTTATAACTAAATGGACTGTTTTTGTTTTCTATGTAATTACTATTAACACCCTTAACACCTCTATCTTGAAATTCCCCATAGTCTACCATTTTAAAATCAATAATAAAACCATCATCTGCTTTTTCAAAATCATACTTTAATGAATTGTATAATTCGCTTGTGTAGTTTTGGTCTTTTTTAGTTAGCCTTGTTTTTGACTGCTGGATAACATAATCAGAAAATGATTTTAATGCTTTTTGTGTATAGATAGTTTTCATTAGCAAATAGTTATATCATTGTATATTAATATTTCTATTCCACAAGACCACCCAGCTAACATATTTTCAAACCTATCATAAAAAGGTTCTAATGATGGGTTACCCTCAAGCTGGTACATATCAGTATGCAGTTGCCCTTTTCTTAAATTTTGAATCAGTTTGTTTAATACGCTTAACTGCGTGTTTAAAATATCTTGTTCGTTGTTGTTACCTACGAATCTATCAAGTGTTTCTGTTTTGCTTTGATCTACAATATCACAAGCAATTACTGTAATGTTAAATCTTAATACTTGTTCTTCTGCTACTACGTTGTTTACTATGATATGACCTAAAGGGAAAATATCTTGTTTGTTTAAATTCAAATTAGAAACATCACCAGTTGAAACAGTATTTATATTTGTATCTGCAAGTAGTTGTTCTTTTATTGTTTCGGTTAATTGATAAAAACCTCTTATACCTTGATTCATCTTTTGAATTTACTTTTAATTTGTTTTGATTCTATTTCGTTTTTTTCCTTTACAAATGATAACATCATAAAACATTTATGTACTTCTAATTTGGTGATATCTTCAAGTCTTGTAATATCCCCATTAGCGAGTGTGTATACTGACTGATACCATCCCCATTTTCTGCTAAAATTTGCTGATGCGTTAAGTTCGTTACCTCCCCCAGTTCCGAATAGTTCAGAATAGTTTTCGATAAGTCTATCCCTAAATTCCACAAAAAAAAAATTGATGACAAAACTGCATCCATTGGCATAGCTAATAAATTATCACTTGTATCAACATTGTATTCTTTTATTGAGTATCTATCTTTTAATTTGTTTTCTATTGGTCTGTATAATACGTTCATTGTCTTTTCCATATTTTCCCAATCTGCAATGTAAGTATCTACATCAATATATTCACCTAATGTTAATTCATCTAATTGTGGGTGGAAGCCATATTCAACACTATCAATTTTAAACCGTTGTACCAGCTTTGGTTTTTGCTCAAACAATGAATTGATCTTGTTTGTAATTTTATCAAAATCTGCCATCTTCAAACGCATAACGTTTTTAAGTTCAATATCACAAAATATTTCAATAGCTTTAGCATTTAAAAAATGTGATTCTTCAGTTTGCTTTTGGATATTTAGAAACCTTTTGTATTGCCCTAAAGTAATATCAGATAACTTTGTTGGTATTTCAATATTAATATTCATATCTATATAACGTATTTATTTAACTATTTTATAGTAGTAAATATAATAAAAAAAAAGCAGCCATTTCTGACTGCCCTTTCCTTTCATAAAAAAAACTAACTACTAAATCATACTTGCTTCAAAACAAGTTCCACAACATACACCTTTATCGGTTTGCATTGCAGCACCACATTCGCTGCATTCATATTCTGCTTGTTCGTGTGGGTTTAAAAAATCATCCCAACTCATATTCCAAAAAGTACTGATGCTAATGTTCTACATACAAAGTAGCACAATGCGAATATTAAAAAATACTTTATTAACTTCTTAAAAATCTTTGCTGCTTTTTCAGCATTACTTGGTTTGTCTGTTTTCATTTTGTTATATTCTTAAATCGTGAATTTCTTGTGGTGATAGTGAACTATCATCTACTAAATTCATCACTTTGTTTAAATCATTTATTTTAGTTCCTAAAAGATAGAAAGAACTACCGTAGTGCTTTCCAAATAATTCGCATAATGTGTTTAAAGATAATTTCATTTTGTTATGTTTTTAATTTGTACTATGTCTACCGTTCCATATTTTCTATGTACGTTTCTTAAATATACTTCAGCACAATCAATCTGTTCTTGATCATTAGAATATAAATAAGTTTTCAGTTGCTCGTTTATTTCTGTTAGTTCTGTTTGCATTTTGTTTTATTTTTTATTTCTAAATACCAATTATATAAAAACTTGGATTGCTCTAAATCAATTATATTTACATCACTTATTTTTTTAGCCTTTTTGTTTTTTGGCATATCTTCAACACCATCAATTTCATTGTTAATTTCTTCAAGCAAATTATTGTAATCTTTTAAAAACTCTTTTGTTTCTATATTCATTGTTTGTTTGTTTTTAAATATTGGGTTAAATCACGAACCTACATTTTTGTCAGTTTACTACTTGTGCTAATTTTTTTTAATTCTGTTGGTTTTCTTTAGTATCTATATCTGTATCTAATTACTAACTCAATTCATTAATCTGCTACCCTCGCTGATTTCAACCCAATATGTTAAAGAACTTATTTAATTATACTGCAATATACAACTTTTTTAGTTATAAACAAAATTATTGATAACTTATTTTAAGAAACATAATAAGTTCCCCTATTAGGGTTTTGTAATTGGTATGAAACAGAATACCTTATGGCATCTATAATGTGGTTAAATTTATCTTGTGGTGTTTTACTTTTCTTTTCTAACCAAGAATAGTTGTTTAGTTCTTTTATTAAGTTGATACTGTTTTCTTCTATTACTAAATCATAATCTTGTAATAAAGATATTCCATAGGTTATAGATCCAGCACCTTTAATTGATGCAACAACATTACAACCCTTTGCTTTTATTTCGTGAATTAATCTTGGTTCAGCACTATCACCAACTATTAAATTGTTTGCAGCGTGTTTTAAGTTCAGTTCAGCTATTTGTGATGTAGTAAGTCCTTTTAAATAAAAACATTCCTTTAAATAGATTATTTTGTTTGTAGTATCTATGTTGGTTTCTACTAAAGTATTTTCATCATTTGCAAAACCATAATCTTGACCAAAGACTGAAACACCTACTTTTTTAAATTCACCTATTGACCAATTAGTAAATATAACACCCTCTGCTTTTTCTAACCAACCCCCTAACATTTGATGCTTGTATTTATTCGGTCTACGTATTTTAATGCTCTCTATCTGCTCTAAATAACTTTTTGATAGGTTTTCTACATTATCTAAATAAGTAGTGTGTATGTACGTTGTATTGCCTTTTGTGGTATTACTGCCAGCTTGTACCCCTTTGTCTTGAAAGAATCTGTTGTATATCCAATGTTCTTTTGTAACTGGGTTTAATATAAGTATAACCCTATTTTTGTTTTTTAGGTTTCTAACTGATAAATCTATTTTATCAAAGATGTTTTCATCAACAAGTTCTTCTGCTTCATCCATAACCCACGTTGATATATTGGTAAGTGATTTTAGATTTGCAGTTTGATCCCCACTTGATGTTTTGATACCTTTAAATATTATCTTACTTCCAGATAGCTTATTTATTATTTCGTTTTTAGTTATATAGAAATGGTCTTGTAATTCAAGTGTTTCTATTTTGTCTATAAATTCGGGTATAATAGATATGTATGCAGATGATAAAGTAAACCTTGTAAATAGAATTGTATGTCCTGCTTCAAATGTTAAAAGCAAAAGCAATAGGTTAATAGAATAAGATTTACCCGAACCTCTACCACCAGTTACAATAAAATACCTGGCATCAGATGTTTTTATTGGTTCGTACTTTAAGTTTACATCTATCACTTAAACCTTATAATATCTTTAAAGTTTATATTAAAACCCTCACTTGAATTTATATCTACTTTTTCTTTTGGTTTACCATATCTATAACCAAAGTATAAAGACATTGCACGAGAATCACCTTTGAATATTTGTTTACCTAATGTTTTGATCACCTCATCATTATCAATTAGGTTATCTAATTTTTCAATTAGTTTTAGTTCATCAGCTTTCTTTGGTCTACCTGCACCCTCTCTTGCACCTCCGTTATTTTTTCTTTTATCCATATTGATAGTATTTTGTTTATTCAATTATATAACGTATTTAATTTGTGTTTTTAAAAAACTTTACAACCACTTCCACATTCACCCTCTAAATCAAATAAATCATTTTCATAAATATATTCATCATTATAAATATTAAAAGGTTGTTCAGCCATCTTTACTAAATCTTCTATTGTTTTATATTTTCTATAAAAAGACATTCCGTTATTTTGTTTAAGTAAATCATTATAACTTGGTTTATCTTCAATTAATACATTCCCATATTTTTGGATCATATTATCCCACCATTCTGCTTTATTTGGTTCTTGTTTTATAATTGTCATTAGTTTTCTATTTGACTTTTCGAAACACATATCACAATTACCTTTATAAGCTGGTATATTTATTTTTATAGGTTGGTCTTTCCAAAATCTATTACGTTGTCTTTTATCTATTTTTTTATCCATTAAAGGATAGAATACATTATTTTCTTTATAATCTTTTCTTACCCTATCCATTTCATCAATTCTTAAACCTACTGCTATTGAATAGTTATTTAAACCAAAAACACTATCAGCATATTTTTTTAATGGTCTTAACTTCATATCCCTATTACACCATTTATTTATGTTAGATGGTATTCCAAGTTTTTTTATTCCTTGTTCAAATATTTCACCTTTTGTTTTTAGGTTTTCATATTTAACTATATTAAAATCTACACCTACACCTTTTTCATTAAAACCAGCTTCAATCCATTTCATATTTATATTATAATATTTATTACATTTATTCATAAATATTAAACTTTCTTCGTGTTCTTTTGATGTGTTTGCCATAGCATAAATAATATTATGATTTGAAAACCACTCTTTTATTTTTATAGCCATCATAACACTACTATACCCAGCAGAAACAGAACAAAATATATTTGTATTGTTTTTTAATTTCATTTAAAAGTCAAGTGTAAATGTTACTATAAATAAATATAGTTTTATAGTTCTATAATTATATTCTTCTGTTGCTTGTAAAAACTCCCACCCTAACATAAATCTATCGTGTGGATAATGCAGTTGTATTTCTAATTCCCAATCCATATTTTATTTTTTTCATCTTAAACTTGCTCTTGCATCGGTTACTGTTGGTTCACCAATAATTATATCGTATACTTCTTTTCTTTGTTCATCTTTACGCTTCCATTCAAAAGACTTTAATACAAGTTCAGCACGTTCATCATATACCTTTTTATCTTCATCAGATAGTTTTCTATATGCAGTTTCGTTTTTGGTTAGTTCGTAACCTAAATTTTTAGGTATTTTTAAAGCCAATAAATCGTTATACTTTTGTTTTAGTCTATTGTATTGTTCTGCATCTTTATAGTATGCTTTTACTTGATGACCTAATACTTCTATTCTATATATTTCATATAGGTTTGTTAGATGTTTATTTTGCATCAGTTCAGCATATAGTTTTTTCTTTGCGTGTAATACGGTTGCGTGATCTCTATTTACTGTTTGCCCTATTTTTTGTAATGACCAGCTTGTAGTATCGGTTGCTATTTTAAAGTACAATGTTCTAAACAATACTACTTCTGCTTTCCTTGACCTTGTGCTTATATCATACCCACTATGTTTATCTACATAGCTTTTTATTCTATTAAGTTCTATTTCGTGTTTTTGTATATCCATTAATTGGTTCTTAATTTTAAAAGGTTGTAGCACTCTATATATTTTTGTTTTGCTTTTCCTTTATATTGTTCTTTAAATAATTCGTATAACTTTTTTGTGTATTGGTATTTTGTTTGGCAATCTTCAAAATACTTTTGTGCAAACCTTACACCTTTACCTTTAAAGTAGTTTACATTATCAGCAGTATCTCCTACAATCATTTGTTCATAGAAATTATACAATGCTTCATCTTCTGAAATATCTAATACCTCTTTGTGCTTATAGTGATAGTTGTACATCAAGCAAGGAAATTGTTTGTAGTCTTTATCTATGCTCACTATCATTACTTCATCCCTACCTAATTCATCGGTTAGTTCTTTCCAGTACCTTGCAACCATATCATCAGTTTCAATACCATAACCATATACTGAATCGTAATGTTCTTTTACAAATTTGTGCATTTCATTTAGTAATGGTGGTAGTTCTTGCTTTTTTCTATTGGCTTTATAATCGTTTGTTATAAGTTTTCTAAAGTTGCCCTTTGATCCACTAAAGGTTATTACCTTATCTATTTGGTACATTTCTTCAAGGTGGTTTACTATTGACATATATTGCTCATCAAACTTTGCTCTTGCATCTTCTATATCTGTATAGTATTTTTCATCCTCTGGATGTTCACGTTTCTTATAACAAGCAGCGAATATTAAACTATCTGCATCTACTAATAATATCATTGTTTTACTGTTAGTTTTAAATAGTTTTTGTTTTGTGCTGGTCTTACTTGATATGTTATTGTTATATCAGTTATTTCTTTATCTTGTTCTGTAAAGTGTTCTATTTGCTCTTTTAAGCCTTTCCATACTGCATTACTTACTTTCATCTGAATATACTTATTATTATATAGAAAAAAGTAAAATACCAAGACCATTGACATATTATTGCCAATATCAATATTAATGATTCTAAAACTTCTGCAAGTTTTGAATATCCTTTATTTCTTAATTTATTAAGTTTTACGTATGATGGTACAAAGAAACTTAATACTATTAACCCTATTGCTATTTGTATCATTAGTAAAAATCTTGGTATATATCCATAACATTATTTTTTTCTTCAACTGTTAGTTCAGTTAAGCATTTATTGTATAACCTAAATGCTATTTTCATAAGTGTAGTTGTTCGTTCCATTATCTGTTTATTTTTTTATAACATTCATCAATAGTATCATATTTATTTTGTATCATATCCCTTTCAATTTCTATTTGTAAAAGTTCAAGCTGATGCAACAAATAACTATTATCAGTTGTTTTAGTTAAATCAATTAAATCTTGTATTCGTTTTTTGTGTAACATTTGTTTTGTTTTTTAAATTAATAATGTTTTATATCAAATTCAATATCTGATAATATTTCTTCTAATTCTTCAATTGAAAAACTAAAAAGGTCTTTGTAATCTTGTTCGTTATGGGTGTTTTTACAATAAACCCAAATTTGATTAATTAATGATTGTTTCATTTTGTTTGTTTTTATAATTAATAATAATCAAATATACTATTAATTAACTTATAAACAAAATTATTAATAACTATTCATTCAAATTAATTCTAACTGCATCGTTTTCCTTTAGTAGGTAAACATCTTTTGTTACTCTTTTTTTAGTCCACATTGTAGTATCTGGGCAATATTTCTTTTCGGTCTTTGGCATTTCTAATGTATTTAAGTAATACATATAATTACCTTTTGGATCGTTTACAAAATAAATCTTTATTACATCTTTACCCAGCTTCATTAAAGCATCGTATTTATCTTTTTCAAGCATCTTGGTTTCATAGTATGTTTTTCTAAATTTCATTTCTATAACACAATCAAAACCTTTGGGTGTTTTACCTTTAGCATCGTATCTTTCTGAACCCTCACCACTCCATTGTAAATTCCAGCCATCAAAATTTAGTAGCACTACCATAGCTTTTTCAAGCTGGTGTATTTTATTTAATACCATTATTCCATATTACGTTTAAATCTTTTATCCATTGCTTTATTGTTCTTGGGTTACAAGTACAAGGTTTGTAGTAATTGTGTTTGTGGTATTCAGCGTGTAGTTTACACACCAATTCAAATTCTTGGTTAGTAATGTGTTGCTTTGTACCCATTCTAAAGTTTTCCCATTTTGCATAGTCTTGCTTATTAAATTTTACCATCGATCTATTTTTATTTCGTTTAACTTTTTTCTACGTTCATTGCAATTACATTTTGTACCTCTGTATTTATGCCAGGTATCAACAAGGTATTTTATACCAGTATATTTAGTAATGTAGTAAATAAGGTTTCCTAATTTCATATTACATTTAAGTTTAAAAATTTACATTTATTTTTAGGTACTCTATAAAATTTATCAATACCTTTTCGTTCTTTACTATTTATAAATTGTTCAACATAGTATTTTTCTTTAAATATTTCATCAGAAAAACAAGTAACTGCATAACCAGTTTCAGAACAAATTATAACATAATTAAAACTATTTATTTTGTGTAACCTTTTTTTTCTTGCTAAAAAACTTACATTTTTATAGTAAAAAGTTTTAGAATTTATAAAAGGTTTATATGATAATAATTCAAGTTCAAAGTAATATTTTTTACCATCTTTAGATGTTATAACATCCATTCCGTAATCTTCTTTTTTCTTAATTATTTTATGACCGAAAAATTTAGCATATTTAATAAATATATCTTTAGCAAATGTATCACTTCTATTATATGATTTTTGTATGAATTTATTTGGTTTTGTTTTCATAGCAGTTTCTTTAATTTATCTTTTACTTTGTTGTAAGTATTATACAATGAATAGTATTGTATGTATGATTTTCTACTAAATTCTGCTATGCTTTCACCACTATTAATTATTTCAAATACTTTCCTATCATACCAAAACATATTATCTAATTCTTTTTTTATAATTGCGTATGCCTTATCATAATCAATATCTGAAATAGACTTATCAATATCTACATCTTCAATATTAATAATAGTTATGTTTTTTTCCTTGCGTTTTAAATCGTAAAACAATGACCTTAATGTTTTAAATATGTAGTAGTAGTTTACCTCATCATTGTACATAATATCTAAACCTTTATTTAGTTTTTTATGTATCTTAATATACATTTCTTGTACTATATCTTCTGATGTTTCTTTTGGGCAACCGAAGCTGGTAACTATTTCTATCCAGGTTTTGTGCTTTTCAGCAATTAATACCATTGTTTTTTCTACCATTACGCTAAAGGATCATAAATATTATTTACTATTTGTGGTAAACCTACATCATTAACTTCAAAAGAAAATGTATCAAATGAATAACCCCTTGACCTACCACACTTAACAGTAACCCAATCTTTGTTTACTGTATTTGCTTCTAATGCTATAACTGTTTCTGCTTTTTTTTCAAGAAAACTCCCTAAATGCCCAGTACCAAATTTTTGGCTACCATAGTTTTGGTGTATAACATTTATTATATGACATTTATATTTAGCACTCCATTCCATTAATCTTTGCACTAAAGCATTTGATTCTATTATTGAATTGGCATCACTACATAAATCAGCAATACCATCTATTATTATTAAACTTGGTTTATCTATTTTGTTTTCTAAATAGTAATCTATAAAATCTATTCGCATTTTGTGATCTATTGACCTTAACCCAAATGTATGGTAGTTATTTGTGTTTATACTTGAATCCATTGTTAATGGTCTTTTAAATACCTTTTGACAATGCCATAAGCCTTGTTCGGTATCTATGTGTAAAAGATGACCATTACCTTTATGCCCTTTTAAGTTACCACCATATATATTTGTACCACTTAAATATACTGATGCTAATAAAGAAATAAAAAATGTTTTCATAGTTTTTGGTGGTGCTGTAACTACTGATAAGTTCCCATAAGTTCCTAAAGCAATCGGTACTAATTTATCACCACTTTCAGATTTTAATAATTTTTCACCATAACTTAATGCTACTGGTGGATAGTCTATTTTTTCGTTAATGTCTACTTTACAATCGTGTTCGATAAAGTCCATTAACATATTGTGTTCAGTTTGTTGTTGTTTAGTCATATATTATTTTTCTATAAAGATATAAAAAAAAGGGCATTAAATTAATAACACCCTTTTAAATTTAAAATGGTAAATCACCACTTTGTTCATCTACTGCAACTTCAAGTTGCTTTTCTTCACGTTCTGCTAATGTAACAGTTCCATCAGTCCAAACTACTTTGCCATTACCTAAATAGTTTTTTGGCATTTTAGCATCTCGTTCTTCTTTTGTTTGTGAATCCATAAACGCTACGTTGTTCCCGTATCGTGTTTCATCTTGTACTGAAATAGTAAAGTTGTAATAAACTGCACCATCTTTTCCTTTGATAAACTTTTCTTTTGGTAGTTTATCTACTCTAATTGAACCATTGATTAATGTACTCATATATATATAAATTTAGTTAATATTCATTTTATTTCCCTTTGTGCTGATTTTTTATCTGTTCTTGTATAAGAATATATTTGTCTATTTTCATCACAAGGTATAAATTTTATTTTATCATTTAAAGGTGGTTTTACTTTACGTTTTTTCATAATTATATCTATTTCTTTTTAAAATCTTCGCTTTCATCTTCACCAAATACACCAAGTTCATAAAACCCAGTTAGTTTTAGTACTGCTCTTGACAATGCCCTTTTTTCTGCCATTTCCATTACGTACCAACTATTGGTGTTACCCTCTTTAAAACTTGCACCTTTATAAGCTGATCCAAAAGTTTCAATGTTTTCATTTACTGCTTTTACAACTGCAAAGTTAGGTTCGCATTTTATTACATCAAATTTAATTTTGATTTGTTCTTGTGCTTGTATTTTTTCAATACCTTGCCTTGTAATAATTACATAGTGTTGGTGTTTAAATACATCTGTTTTTTCTAAATTATACTTTTTGTATAACTCTACTAATTTGTTTCGTTCCATTATGTTATATTAAATTGTTTACTTGTAGAATTGCCTTTAATTCTTCTATCTTGTTTTGTAAGGCTTCAACTCTAAACTGGTATTCAGTAAGTAATTGATTTGTAGTTTGGTTACTAAAATTTGTGTTTACCATTTGTTTTGTTTTTAAAATTAATAATCGTAAAGGTATAAACATTTCTGTTAATAAACAAAAAAAAGGGCTGCATTTCTGCAACCCAATTTAAACATAACAAAACAAACTAAAGCAAAGATACTGTTTTACATACTATCTACCAACTTTTTATATTTTAAAATCATTTCTTCTATTTCTGAATTTGTAAACTTAACAATCTGTTTTGACTTAATATATAGTTCATCAGATAACCCAGCATAAAACCTTTCATCTAAATACTTTGCAAATAAAAATTGTTCACCATATCGAAACACATTACACCCTGCACATTGCACTTGGCAATTCTGTTCATCCCATCTTGTAGCATAATGTTTTCTGCTTTGAAAATGTCCGTTCTGTAATTTCTTCCAATGGTCTTTTTTACCACAAGTAAAACAAGTTGCGTAACCATCTACTGAATCTTTTAACCTTATGTATTGACTAAATACTGAATCCAGCTTTTTAACAAGTTTACCTCTACTTGGTTTTTTTTTGCTTTTAGGTATTGTTTTAGATGGCATTATCTATAACTTCCATTAAATGCCTTAATTCACTTAATTCAAATTCACCAACTACAACACCCCTTATTGATAGCATATAGTGTTCTTTTCTAATTTTTAAACATTTTGTTTCATTCATAATATTTGTTTTTGATTTTTAAAAAAAATGTAATAACTTTGAATTTTTTATAATTTATTATTTTATCTAAATATATCTAAAAATAAATACCAAAATATATTCTATAACAAATATAAATAAATATAAATATATATCTAAAGAAATATATAATTAATAAAAATGTAATGATTTTGGCAATATATTCTATTTTTTCTGGGATATGTATTTAAATTTTTCTACACCCCTTGATCCAAAGTAAGCAACATAAACAGTTATTAAAAGGCTTTTAAGTAGTTCTATCCATTCAGTATTTACACCAAATTCAATATCTAAAGAATCAAGCACAATCAAAAGTATCATAGATACCGTAAGAAAAATCAAAGTCATTGGTCTTGTGTTCTTACTTAAATAACTATCAGAAGCCATATCAGCAGTCCATCTTTTACTAACCTCTTGTGCTTCTACTATATCAAGTTCAATAAGTTTTAATGCTTCTTCTTTGTCTTTAGGTGGTAATTCGCTATCGTTTGAAATAAGTTGTTTAACCATACCAAGTACTCCAGCATCTGGTAATAAATCACTTGCAACACCTAAAATATTTGGTGCTGCTTTTACCAGAAACTTGCCTACTCTTGTATCTTTAAACTTTTTTTTTGGCATTACTTCTTTTTCTTTTTATTAAGTAAATACCACTTTTGTAATGTGTAACCTATTGTTACAAGTACAAGTATAATTTTTAATGCTATATCTATATTTGTCATTGAAATACCAAACGCTCCTATGTTTATAAGTAATGTTTTAAAATCTGTTATCATTTCTTATCTATTTGTTTTAGTTTATTAATTGCCCAATTTATACCAGCTGAACCACCCCAAGCATCCCACATAATACCACCACACCCATCAGAATATGGTACATCTTTATGTTGTTGATGCCTTTTAAATGATGCCATTCTTGCTATTGTATCACGTGATAAATTTTCACCATTGGCTAATTGTCTTGCTCTTGTCCACCCAACTTGTGTACCACAACTACTTCCGTTTTTTTCTTTATATGCTATTGCTTTTTTTGCATTACTTTTTGCACCTTTAGGGTAGTCATTATAGGTTTCAAGTTCTACTTCGTTTAATTTTACATTTTTAAATGAATCATAACAAATTGCAATAGCTTGTGATTTTTCGTACTCTTGCATTAATTGTGGTACGCATCGGATCATAAAATCACTTTGGCTTTCACCTTGTTTTTTCTTTGGTATTGGCATCTTAAAACTTGTTTTCTAAATATGGGTATTCGTGAAAATAATGTACCCCCTCGTTATCAATATCAATAGCAAAAGGTAGCCATTTAGTAGGGTGTGATTCTTCACCATCAAATAAAACATCTACTCTATATTTTTCATCACTAAAACCTAATACAACTATTCTATTTTTTATAGCATCAATATCTGCTATTGCATCTTCGTATGCTTCTAAAGTATCAAATTCGTATTTTCCAACTTTCATAATTATTCTTTATAAGTATAATATTTACCAGCTCTTTTAGTTACTAAAACTTGTTTTCTATTTTTCTTTTTAGATACATAAGAAACGTGCAACCATTTTGGTGTTGAACCAAATTCCCATATAAGCTGGTCAAAGTCTAAATTATCTTTTATGTAATGAAACATATCTAAATTTGTTTTGCAATCATCTTTATCACAAGTCATACTTGTAATGTCTATTGCTTGACCTTTTAAATGACTACTTGTTGAACTACCTTTAATTGCAGTATTTAAATCTTTTGATCTAAAAAAACTATTTACTTTTATAGGGCAATCCACCCATTCACGTAATGGTTCAAAAACTTTTTCTGCAACTGTTTGCATACATTTAAGTTGCTTATCATTAGGTTCGTTTTCAATACCTAATTTATTTGCAGTATTTGAATATGTTGCTTCTTTATAGCTTATATGTTCACTTATTTTTTCCATCTTCTACTGGTTTTATACTACCATCAGATAATTCAATATTTACTTGTCCGTATTTATCTTCAAGTACCTTTTTATTATCTTCAATTTCTTGATTAAGTTGTGCAAATAAATGACTTAATGTATGTA
>Ga0181389_1000120_pt1 | contig 29031 bp, 34 predicted proteins | sample 12SPOviralmetaG_FD_130121 | JGI IMG/M metagenome (GOLD analysis project Ga0181389, IMG submission 130121) | Marine viral communities from the oligotrophic San Pedro Time Series (SPOT) site, San Pedro Channel, CA, USA - 12 SPOT_SRF_2010-06-29 | ecosystem: Environmental > Aquatic > Marine > Strait...
AGAAAAAGCGCATTATAAACGGAGAAATGATCCTGGTTTTTTGGTTTTCTGTTTTCCCTGGTCGTTCCTGGAACCTTTCGGCCGGTAATCTGCCCAGGAGTGCACTACAAATGCAAAAAACTGACCTAAAGGTTCGGGCTCTCTAAATGGTCTCTTTTTTGGCCATTTTTGCGCGAATTCTGCTACTGCGAAATCTTGTCCAACGAGCGGCCGAGGTTTCTTTTTGAGTGGCTAATTGGGTGGACAAGGTTGGCCGAAATTGTCCAACGAAGGGTGATTTGTCCAACCAGAGGCCACCCTAGCTTTTTGGTGGGTGGAAAGTCTAAGTTGCTTTTATTTAGTGTTTTATTTCTATCTGTCCAACTGTCCAAGGTAATTTCTTAGAAATTTAAGGATTAAATAAAACCCTATAAAAGGGGTGAAATAGTACATATATATATATATATAAGGGTTTTAGGTGGGTGGCTAGTGGATGGTGGACAAACCGCCAAAAAAGCACCGCTTATTTTCCCCGAGTTGCTCGGTCCAAAAAGGGGAAGTTATTCGTCGAACATCCAGGTCGCCATTTGGTGCAACCATTCGCGAGCTCCAGTGTCTCTCGAGCAGAGGTCTGCCAGGTCAAAAATGATGGACTCCGTCTTTTCATCAAGCGGCGGAAGTGTCCTTTGATTTGGTTTTGAGGTCGCGGTGACTAGGATTTCGTGGAATTTCTTGGGTAGGTAGTCCCGACAAGCGGCCGCGCAGAGGGTTCGAGCGTCTGCCTCGTTCAAACCTCCACAAATCAGACTGAGAGTTTGTGGAGTGAAAAATTGTCCACTTGTCAGCTTTGTAATGACATTTGGAAGACAACCGGAAGCTAAAGCTAAATTATTTTTCTTCCCGTCAAATGAGCTTGAAATGATTGAGTTTAGGGCAGTCGCTCCGAATTTCATAGCTTCAAAATGACAAAATAATTCTTTTGGGGGAAGTTTTTTCTTGTTCCTGTCAAAATTCTCTGGGAGAAACTTATTTCGTCAGAGGGAATATTATGAATAACTTATTATCAATGAAGCTGGAGCTAATCCGGTTTGAGCTACTCACGGTTAAGCAGATGCGGGGCAATGCCTCAAATAGCGAGACAAAAACTAAAGCGATTTCTGCGCGAGTGCTCGAGCTCGAGGAATTGATTGGGAAAATAAAAAATCAAATGGGAGGGGCTTCAAAATGAAAGTGTCTCTTGAAATTGGTGAGGAAACTCTTGGGCTCTTGGTCCCAGCTTTGCTCGAAGCGGCAGAGCGTAAGGGCTTGGTGGTTCCCAGAGAAGAAAGAGACGACCCTTTGAGCGCAGAGGAGGCTTCTCGTCGTTCTGGTCTTTCGGCCCAATCGATTAGGCGGCTCGTTCAAGAAGGAGAGCTCAAGCGAGTTGCTGGAACTGCTCGGATGTTAGTCACTAAAGATTCTTGGAATGCGTGGAGAAAAGGAGGGGCCAAGTGAACACTTACGATGGAAAAGAAACTTTTCGGCGGACGGGATCGAGTCTTGGGCGTTTGGATGAAACTGAGATGGTGCCCGTAGCCTTTCCAAAATGGAGCGACGCGGTCGTTTCGGCGGTCACTGAGATTTTTGGGATCTCAAAAAATGAGCTTTTAGGAAAGTCTCGTCGTCGGAAGTATGCGTGGCCTCGCCAGGTTGGAGCGTCGCTTCACTACCAATATGGTGATTGTGCGGCTGCCGGGGTCGGGGATTTTTACGGGGGCCGACATTACTCTTGGGTGTATTGGTCCAGAGCGACTGTTTCAAAAGCGATGGGTCGGAGCGAGCTCACGACCGGCCAGGTGCAGGCGGTTTATAATTTAGCGGCCGCCAGGTATCTCAAAAAATGAGCTCGGGTCGAGACACCATCGAGGCCGAAGTTTTAGACGCGGCTTATGCAAAGCACGGCGGAGAGAGTGCTTGGTCGGCTTTTGGAGATGCTCGGCTGAATCCGGCAGAGATCCTCGAGCGGATTGAGGAAGGGGATTCGTCTTCGGTCGCGGCTCGGGCCGTGGTGGTTGGCGTGATGCTTGACCTGGTGCTCGAGGGGTGGGCTAAAAATAACGATTTGGCCAAGGTCGGCGAAAACGCGGCGCGACTTGCTGCTGCTTTCGGGCATCGTGGGGGCTTTCGATTTGTGCCGCTTTTTGGGGCGGTCAAAAAATGCGGTGGCTGGGAGTCAAAGCCGGTTGTGGTCAAAGTGCTCGACTCTTGGTTTTGGGACAATCCAGACCAGGAAGATTTGGGCAAGCGGCTCCTGGCGATCGGGCGGTTTTTTAATCATGCCGAGCTCGAGAGCTGGTCGGTGAGAGGGCTCGCCAGGGCCTTTGGTGAAAGCCGGACCTGGACCGCGAAGCGAGTGCGGAAGGAATGCAATGCGCCAATCGAAGCGGCGGGGGGAAGGGCCAAGGCAACCTGGCAACAGGGGAACGGACAAAGGGAAAAGAGCCGGGCGGCTCGCATCGAAAGTTTTCAAAAATCAAAAACACAGAAATAAAAAAATGACACAAGATGAAATTAAGGAAATCAGGATTGCGAGGCTAAGGCCCTCCGATTCAAATCCTCGGAAAGATTTCCGGGACGTCGATCAGTTTGAGCTGATGGATTCGATTAAGTCGGTCGGGGTTTTGTCGTACTTGCTGGTGCGTCCAATTTGCGACTATTACGAGATCGTGGCGGGGGAGCGTCGTTACCGGGCCGCCAAAGCCCTGGGACTGGAATCGCTTCCGTGCCGGGTTCGTGATTTGAGTGACGAAGCGGTTGGCAAAATTCAACTCATCGAGAATATCCAACGCTCCAACCTGTCGGCGACCGAAGAGCTCGCGGGAGTGCGGGAGCTCGAGGAGCTTGGGGTGAGAGGGGAAGAGCTTGCGAAGTCGCTAGGCAAAACAAACGACTGGCTGCAACTCCGGCTTGATTTGGGCAAACTTCCAGGCGGAGCCCAGGAGGCGGTCGGAGCCGGTCGCGTGTCCCTGGCGTCGGTCCCTGATTTGCTTGAGGTCGATTCCAATGAGTGCGAGCAATTTGTCCAGGAAGTTCTCGAGATCGAGGAGCCCGTCCCGGTGCTAACTCTTCGGGCAATGATCGACGAAAGGTATCGCGTCCCGAGAGAATCGAAATCTCGGTGGAATGCTTTTGTTGAAGATTACAAGGCGAAGGCTGGGAAAAATGTTGAGGGTTTAAGCGACCCGGAGTCCTGGTCGCAATACGTTCGGCCGTATGGCGAAGGGGTCGGAAAATGGAAGCTTGCGACCGAGCAAATTGGCGGACTTGCGGCTCGCCAGGAAGAATCGCGACTAACCTGGGGAGACCTGGCGAAGGTGCATGGAGTCCCGGTCGTTTTGGTCCCGGTTGGCGGGGTTCGAGGAGGAGAGATCTCGGCGGCCGAGTTGGTCGACCGGTCGGTCATTGAGTCGGCTGAAAAGGCGGCAAAAGCGGCGGGGCACGATGTCACTTTGGGAGCTCGAAGAAGTAAATCGGTCGAGCCAAAACTTGAGGAGGTGAAAGAAAAGGAGCTTGAGGAAAAGCCCGAGCCGGTTGTCGTTTCATTCGACCCGGTCACCAGGTCGACGACCTGGAATCCCTGGGCCATCGCGGATAATGTTTTTCTTGAAGACGAATATTTTAATCGCGTCCAGTTGTGTCGCGAGGTGCTCGACAAAGAATCTCCCGAGTGGAAAGCGGCGCTTTTGTCACGGTGCCAGGAATCGATTGAGGAGCTCGATGAGAGTGCACTGGTCGTTTGGTATCTGCTCGAGGGTCTAAAGCTCGAAGACCTTCGAGGTCGTCGTCTTGCTGCTCTCCTTGGAGTCTCTGAGTTTTGGATGGAGAGGGTGGCGGCATGATTGAAAAATTGATTGTCACAACTGGGGCCGGTCGAGAGGTCCTCATTACCTGGCGGGAATATCGTTCGCTCGTGGGAACCATCTCCGCGAAACTTTGCGCGGTTTCGGGCCATGGGACTTTAACGCGGCTCTTTGTTTCGCCTGGAAATCGACGGGACGGGCTTGGCCGGGCTTTAGTTCGCCAGGGACTTTTTGAACTTCGAGACGCGGGGTGCCACCGAGCTTTTGTCCTAATCAATCCCGGAGGGATGCGGGAAGAGTCGATTTCTTTTTTTGAGGCGGTTGGATTTGAAACTATTGAGGGAAGCGAATTTGCTCCGCCACTCGGGTCGCTCGTGATGATGCGAGAGATCGAAAGGGAAGGGGAAATTTTGCCGGTTCGTTCATACCAAAAAGGAGGGTCAAACTAATGGCGGACATGGATGCGTGTCGGGCCAAGCTTCCGATTTGGGGATTGTTTTCTGCTTTAGGATTGCAGGGCGCTGACAAAGTCGGAGCCTGGGGAGGCGGCGGAGGAGAGGCAAAGATTTGCTCACCATTTCGGGAAGACAATTCGCCCTCGTTTTCGGTTTTTACCCGCGACGGAGTGGGGCTTTGGAAGGATCACGGGACCGGTGAAGGGGGCGATGAAATTAAGTTGATTGAGGCCGCGAAAGGAATCCCGACAAAAGAGGCAATGCAACTCTATTGCGAGCTTGCCGGGGTGCCCTGGGAAACTGGTGGCAAACCTTCGAGCCCGAGCAAACCTTGGAAGCCAGCGAAAGAAGTTCCGCCCGTCCTGCCTAAAAAGTCACTTGCGGACCGGCTCGAGGGGGTCGAGGTGCCTAAAAAGGAAAAGCCAAAATCGAGCGGGTTTGGTGAGATTGTTAAAGAATACGATTACGAGGACGAAAAAGGAAAATTGCTCCACCAAACGCTTAGGATGGAGCCTAAAAGTTTTCGGCAAAGAAGACCAGCCAAGCAGGACGACGACCCGGCAACGGTTCGAGGGGGCTTTGTTTGGTCGCTTAAAGATTCCAGGGTCGTGCCCTACCATTTGCCCGAGCTTTTGGCCGCTCCAAAATGTGAGCCAATCTTCTTGGTCGAAGGAGAAAAGGACGTCGAAAACCTTGAAGCTTTATCGACTCAGGGGCTTGAGGTCGTCGCGACCTGTTTGCCAATGGGAGCCGGGAAATGGCGTGACGAATTTGCGGAGTATTTCCGGGACCGGTGGGTCGTCGTCATTCCCGATTTTGACAAGCCAGGGCTAGAAGGGGCTGACCTGGTAGCTCGTAAGATTTTCAAGGTCGCGGACCGCGTCGGGGTGCTTCATCTCGAAAGCTTATCTAAACAGGCCCGCCCAGGTTGGGACGTCTCTGACTGGCTCGAAGGAGAATGGGAAATTGGGATCACGATTGAAGAGCAATATCGAAAGCTTATGGACCAGGCCGAGCTTGCCGGGATCGAAGAGCTCGACTTGTTTTCGGATTGTATCGTTTTAAGAAACAACGGCGGGATGTCTGTCGATCAGGATTTGCTTGCCAGGCTCTTAGTAAAAATCGAAAACTTGATCTATTGCGGGGACTCTTTTTGGCAGTGGAATCCATCAATCGGAATTTGGGAAAAGCGACGAGAAAAAACTTGGATCGAGAGACAGGTCAGGAGGCGGATTTGTGCTTGCGGTGGTGGTTCGATTATTACTTCTGCGCTTGTCGCTTCAGTGGTTCGATTGGCAATGAGCGAAAGGGTCTTTTTCCCAGAGGCTCTAAATAGTCAGAAATCAGGGATGTTTCCGGTTCGCAATGGTCTTTTAGATGTTGCGGTCGGGAAACTTTTGCCTCATCGAGCCGGGCATTTGACAACGGTCCAGACTCCGCATCGCTTCGAACCTGGGGCCGAGTGCCCGGAGTGGTTAGGGTGGCTTAGGGAGCGGCAGGAAGACCAAGAAACTCGAGACCAAATTCAAGAGATTTTTGGATATTGCCTGGCGACTCATATCAACTACCACAGCTTCTTTTTCTTTTACGGCGACGGAGGGACCGGAAAGTCGACTTGTGTTGATGTCCTCGAGTGGCTGGTTGGTGAAGACAACAAGGTCGCGGTCGAGCTCACTGAGCTAGACAATGCTTTTATGCGTTCGCAGTTGGTTGGTAAATCGCTTGCGCTTTGTAAGGAGCTGACCCGTCACTCGCTAAAACATATCGGTCTAATTAAAGCGATCGTTTCGGGTGATCCCGTGGCGGTCGACGTAAAATATGGGCAGGGCTACGATTTTAGGCCGAAATGTCGGGTTGTGATGGAGTCTAACGTCTTGCCAATGTCGGCCGATAGTTCGGCCGGGTTCGAGCGTCGTTTTATCCAGGTCAATTTTGACAAGCCCATCGATCGAGATGGAATTGAGTTTAACTTCCAAGAAAAGTTTCGTGCTGAAATGTCTGGGATTTTGAATTGGGCCCTGGTTGGTTACAGAAGATTAAAAGAGCGGGGGCGGTTTATTCATACCGAGCGAAGCAAACAAGCAACCGACGATTTCAAAAAGCACCGGGCTCAGGTCGAGACGTTTTTGAAATCTGGGATTTTGCGAGAATTTCCTCACAAGGAAGAAAACGGAGAAATCACGCGGCTTTGTGTGTGGATGGAAGACATCTACGACAGTTATTTAGAATGGTGTGCCCAAGAAGACGTAGTGCCTTTTTATAAGGAAAAGAGTCCTTTTGCTCGTGAGCTTTTTACAAAAAAGCCCGATTGGCGAGTTAGGAAAAAACGGGAACGAGTGAACGACGAAATTCGAGATTCCAGGCTCTATGGGATTCAAATCATGGAAAACCTAGTTTCGACCTAACACCTAAAAAACGAAAACAATGACTCACGAACTCAAAGAAACTGACAACCAGGAAAGACTTTGGGCTCGACGGTGGGGGGTCACGCTTCGGACCGTGAAAAATTGGATTCAGAAAGCGGAAGAGCTCGGGGGTTTAGTCCCTTTTGAAACTAAGAATCCCGACGACCTTCTCGAGTGGTATCGCGACGCATTTGGCAAAGCTCCCAAAGGGGAAATCGAAACCAGGGCTCGAGAGCTTCGAATCGAGGCGGGGCTTGAGGTCGTCGACCAGGTTGAAATTGACATGGGCCCGATTGAGGTCATTAAGAAAGCCCTGGAGAGGGTGGGGATGGATCTAACCTTTTCGCGAATTGTTGAGGAAGAGGAGCGGGCCGCCAAAATGTATGAAGTCCTTCGGGTTCGAGGAGTGAGCACAAGCGAAGCTCGAAGGCAATGGAAGGAAGCAAGCGAAATGAAACGGGCGGCCCAAAAAGGAGACGACGCGGTCCAGGTCGCTCGCGAGCTTCTTCGCGAGTGGGTCTTAAAAGAATTCGAACCGGTCCAGCGAGACCTTCGCAAAAAAATCAGCGGCTCGGTCTTGGGTGTGCAAGCTCGCCAAGGACTTCTTGAAACGGTCAGCGATAAGGAATGGGAACGAGTTTGGGATAAGGAGCTCGAGAAAGTTCTATCTGAGAAATGAAGAGTGATTTTTTAGATTCAATCGGGGTTGAAGTCTCGACCTTTTCGCGGGAGGTCCAGGAACGGGTTTGGGTTCCTCGAGCTCGCTTAAACTTTGGCGACTATTGCGAGGAAAATATTATTCTCGGTTCGGCCGAAAATGCCGATTACGCCGGGCCGTATTCCCGCGAGATGACTCCTTCAGTCTCTCGGTTCCTCGAGGAATTTCTGGACGGTGGCGGCGGTGAAAGGTGGCGTGAGTGTTATGGGGCAAAAGGTTCCCAAGCCGCGGTTACTGCTCATTCACTGATGGAGATGGTTCGAAGGGCAGATTATGCGCCCGGGAATATTGTATATGGTATCGACGCACAGAAAAACGCGGGAGCGATCGCGGAAAGATACGTAGAGTTTTTGAAAAGCTCGCAATCTATGGGGGAGATTGTTGAGAAGCTTCCAGAGTCTTATTTGAAAGGCGACGTCATTTCTCTCCCAGGCATGAAAGTTTATTTTGTCGGTGCTGGTTCGGTTGGTCAGGCCGCTTCGAAACCTGGGGTTGTCCTGGTCGTGATCGATGAAGTCGATACTCACAAAGAAACTAAAGTCGACGGTTCGACGGTTCACCTTTTCGCGCAACGGGGCAAAGCGACCGTTAGCGGAAAGATCCTGGGCTTTTCAAAACCGACCATCGAGGAGGGTCAAATCTGGCAGCTTGTGACAACCGGGAGCGGTCACCGGGATTTTGTTCCGTGTAAACATTGCGGACATTTTCAGTTTTTAAAAATGAGCCAAGTCCGCTACCAACATTTGCGCGACAAATTTGGCGATCTCGATCTAGCTAAAGTGATCCAGGGGGCGGAATACGAGTGCGAAGCTTGTGGCGGAATGCACCATGAGAGCGACAAAAAAGAAATGCTCGCAAACGGGGAAGTCAGAGCCACGAATTACGTCGAGAAAGGGGAAGGGGACCAGAAAGAAAAAGTTCCTGGTTGGCTCCCGAAAAGAATGAGCTTTTACCATAACGATTTATACGCACTTTGGGAGAATTCACGGTGGGGGAATCTCGCAGTTGAAAAACACGCGGCCGGGCGAGAGCCGGTAAAGCTCAAAGGATTTCTCCAAGATCGACTCGGGGAAGCCTGGGCAGAAGGCGGAGCTCGAAGGGTGCGCTTGAGTGACGTCCGGGATATGTGCGGGGAATACCGGCGGGGAACCGTTCCTAAAAAGCCCATACTTTGCGGCGTCTTTGCGGATACCCAGGACGATTCCTGGAAGGCTGTTAAAGTGGGCTATTCGGCCGAAGGTGATATTATGGTTTCCGATTGGGGTTCCTTTTTAACCTGGAAAAATTTCTTGTCCTGGGCTCGAGCCGGAATCGAGCACGATGGCGTGAAATACTCGGTCCGATGCAATTTGACCGACGAGGGCGGCCACCGGACTTATGAGGTTCGAAAGAATTGCTCGAAACTGGCGCCAATTTTTAATCCATCAAAGGGAATAGGAGGAATGCAAGTGAGGCAACGCGGTGGCGACCTTCTTCGATGGAGTAAAAGCCGGGTTTTCAAAACAACCCAAGAAGGGATGAGATTGGTCAAGGTGCTTCACTACGACGATGATTCATATCGAAGGCTTTTGTTTCGAACGCTCATTCTGGACCGCGACCAGGTCGACGAGGAAGGGGTTGAGGTTGAGCAATTTGGAAAGCTTAGTTTTCCCGTCGATGCCCTTCGAGATGACGAGTTTTTGCTTGAGCTCTGCCGAGAGTATCAAATTAAAAAGGCCGGGAAATGGGCCTGGGAGCACGAACCAGGGAACGACTTTGGGGACGCGGTCAAGATGTCGGTGATTGGTCGGGATGTTTGGTGCCGCTCCGCGGTGAGAGATTGACAAGCGGGGGCTCGATATGAGTCAACCGATCAACCGTGCCTTGGTTCGAAGCCTGGCAAGACTTCACACTGTCGCACAATTAACCACCAAGCTCGACGCCGCAACCGCGGAGCTCGAGGAGGCGATGTCGGCCGACGTAGTGGTGACCGGTGCCAATATGAAAGAATCAGGAACGACTGGAGAATATCGGTCTGGTGCCCTGGACTTAAAGGTGAGAACCTATGAGGCCGCTATTGGACTTAGGAAAAGAACGGATGCCGGGGCGACTAACGGAGGGGCTAACCGCAAAATGAATCACGTTAACTTTAGATTCCGCGAGTGGGGATTTTAGTCTGTTGACGTAGTCGCTCCGACGCATGGGGCAGGACTCAAAAAAATCACGGCGAGGAACAAGGGCGGGAAAGAAAGTTCAAGCTAGGAAAGCGGCCTCAAAGGGACCAGTTGACGGATTGCCAAAAACAAAATCTGACCTAGTCAAAATGATTTCGTCCTGGGATGCCGCCAGGCATTCCGAGCGACGCGGCCGGGTTGTTATGCCGTCGCTTAATCCGAAGCGTCGAGTTTCACCTACGGAAAGGCTTGAGATTTCTAGGAAGGTCGAAGCAGCCGAGCAAAATGTCGGATTTGTAAAACGTGCCATTGAGGGCCCGGCTCGACTTGTCGGGAATCTTCACCCGCAGAGCCAAGCCGGAAATGCCGACTTCGAAGCCGAAATCGAGGAGAAGGTCGGGAACCGGTTTAAAAATCACCTGGCATTTGATGCTGCCGGAAACTTTGATTTTAACGATTGGCAGACTTGGGTCCGCGAGTCAAAAATCAGAACGGGCGATTGCCTGACTGTTCTAGCTTCGGGCCCGGATGGCGCGGCTCGGGTGATGTGTTACGAGGGTAACCAAATCGGCGACGGTCAAGGGAGACGGGACCAACCGGAAAACCTTTATGATGGAATATTTTTGGATCGCTTTGGGGGACGCTCTGGATTTCAGCTTTTAGACGATGAAGGAAAGGCGGCCAAAGTTGTTTCCCGCGATCGGTCAATCTATCATTCAATCGGAGGAAGAGCCGGGCGGGTTCGATCAGTGTCGGGCCTTGCTCACGCGGTGGCGAATTTCCTCGATATGGTCGAAATTATAGCCGACACAAAACACGCGGTTAAAGTGGCGGCTTTGTGGGGGGCTTGGATTGAACAAGCGGCCAACACCGAAAACAACGAAGACCCAGGGGAAGACCTTCGAGGATTCCTCGAGGCCGCTGGAGAAACGGCCGAGATTGCAGAGGTCGAAGGGTTGGCTTCTGGCGAAACTTTACCGGATGGGAATATTTTAAGCGTCGAAGATGTTGTCCAGGGCGGTCGGTTCCAGGAATTTGCTCCAGGGCAAAGCTTGCAAACCATGAACGACACGCGGCCTCATCCGAACGTGCTCGGGCTTTTGTCCTGGTTAATTCGCGATATGGCTTGGGGACTTCCTCACGGAGGGCTTTCTCCCGAGGTTCTTTGGGACGCGTCGAAAATGAACGGTCCAGGGATGCGTTTTGTCATGGCTGAAACTCGCCGGTTTGTCGCTGATGAGCAAGAACGCATGAGACGCGATTGTCAAAAGATTTGGATGTATTTCGCCGCTAAGGAATCTAAGCGAGGAAACCTGGTTATTCCGGCAGAGTTGCAAGCGACCTGGTGGAAGACTTCTTGGATTCCTCAAGCAGATTTGACAATCGATCGCGGTCGTGACGGGAAGCTTGACCTGGCTCTCCTCGATCAAGGGTTAATGACTCGTGAAGAATGGTGGGCTCGCCAGGGGAAAGACTGGAAAACCGAGGAAGCAAAAGTCGCTCGAGAAAAAGCATTCATCCAGGAACAACGGGCCGCGGCCGGGTTGGTAGACTAACGATGGCAAAAAGTAAGTTTGCCCCGGCGAGGTGCCTCGCGATTGACGTCGACGGAACGCTTCTAAAGCGGGGGAAAATCAACTGGCCTCTAGCAAATTGGGCGAAGCAAAAAAAGCTCGAGGGGTTCGAGGTCATCTTGTGGACTGCTCGAGGACGACCACACGCCGCCGCGGTGGTGGAGCGGTTCGAGCTCCAGGATCATTTTTCGGCTGTCATCGGGAAGCCTGGTTACATTGTCGACGATATGGGGTGGGGGTGGACCAGGTTCACAAAGATCGTGACCAAGTTTCTTTAGTTGACGCAATACGGTCAAGCTATGGCAAAAGAATCTTGGTTTGAAATCAGCAACTCCGCGGACCTCGAGCCCCGGAACGAAGGCGGCCGCGTTGCGCGGGTCGACATTATGGGGCCGATTGGTGGCTGGGATGTTTCTGGTTCCGAGTTTTTGCGAGAGCTTAAAGACCTCGGAGACGTCGACTCCATAGATTTGCGGATTCATTCACCGGGTGGTTCGGTCCTTGATGGCTGGGCGATTGCCAACGGAATCAAAAACCACCCGGCGCACGTTGTCGCCAGGGTCGAAGGGCTTGCCGCTTCAATGGGTTCGGTTGTTTTGATGTCAGCCGACGAGATCGAAGTCCCGGAAAATGCTTACGTAATGATCCACAACGTAAGCGGCGGAGCATTCGGAGAAGCCGAAGAACTTGAAAGCATGGCGGCACTCATGAGAAAACTCCAGGACGACGTTACTGATTTTTATGCCAACGCGACCGGGAAAGACCGAGAAGAGATTGCCGAGATGATGGCGGCCGAAACCTGGATGAATGGAGAAGACGCGGTCGAACATGGATTTGCAACTCGCGTTCTCGAACCAGTCAAGGCGGCCGCTTGTGCCGACCTCGAGACTCTTGTTTCTAAGTTTGAGAATGTTCCCGAGGCAGTCCTCGAGCTCCAAGCCAAAGAGCCCGCCCTCGAGGAAGACCAGGTCGAGGAGGTTGAGGCACTCGAGGAAGACCAGGTCCAAGAATCCGACGACCAGGAAGCGGCCGAGATCGAGGCCGACCAGGAGGAAATCGAAAAAGAATTGCAGGACGAAGTGGAGGCAAAAGCCGAGCTGTCGACCTGGGCCAGAATTTTGGCAGCCTTATCGGGTGATAAGAGCGCCGAGAACGACGGGGAATCGAGCGCAAAAGCTGCTCTTGTCCGTGCTGAAAAACTCGAGGCGGAACTCTCCGGCCGGGTTGATGAGCTCGAAAAAATCCAGGATGAACTTGAGATTTTAAGAGCCGAAAACAAGGAACTGGAAAACTGTGCGCTTACGGTCGAATCCCGCTTAATCGAGTGTGGTTTTGACTTTGCAGAAGCGGCCGACCTTCCGGCTCCAAATGCCAAAAATGTTGGCAACGTCCTCGAGTCTTACCTGGCAATGCAACCAGGTCAGGAGCGAAGAGAATTCTTTGCAAAAAACCGCAAGGAAATCGAAAGACTTCAATCGGAGTAAGGGCGAAAAACTAAAACCAAAAACAACTTAACTATCTAAAAAAATGGCAAACACATTTGCAGCAGCCCTCGCAGTGGACACACTCGCCGAGGAATCAATTACAACCCTTGGCCCGGTTCTTTCCGTGCTTGATAACTTTAGCTTAGACGTTGCTGTCAATCCAGTCGCGCCTGGCAGCCGGATTCAAGTCGAAGTCGTTTCGGGTGGCGCAACCGCTCAGACGAATCCCTCGAGCTATACCTCAAGCAGTGACTCCACAAAAATCGCTCGTGCCGTAACAGTCAACCAGCACTCGATTTCATTTAAAGTCACACAAGCCGAGCTCAACAATGGGCATCGTCTTCGCTCACTTCTTCGGAAGAATCTCCAGGTTATTGGAACCGCTTGCCGCGATGCGGTTTTTGCTCCAATCACCGCAGCAAACTATGGGGCCGCTGTTCTGGATTCAACCGCAGCAAACTTTGACTCCAGCGACCTTCAGACCGTTTGGGCTGGAACTAAAGACTTCCCAACTCGTCACCTGATCCTCGACGGAGCTTATTATTCAAAGCTTCTTCCTACCAACTCTGATTCGTTCCTTCCTGGTCAAGCCGGGGCTTACGGATTTGATTCTATTGGGGTCAACAATCGTTGGGACGGTGCCGAAGACGACACAATCGGTTTTGTCGGTTCCGCTGACGCCCTTGCAATCGCTTCCGGAGAGCCAATCATGGACGATGAGATCCAAGATCTCCTCAGCTTCTACGAAGCAGTCGAGCTCCCTGGAGGTTTGACCGCTTACCTTTCAAGCTTCACTGATCTTGGGACGCGCACTCGCTACATGAACATCAGCGTAATGCTTGGTGCTGCTGTGGGTGACTCTACCGCTGGGGCTATCATCACGGATGGCACCTAGGATTTAAAACAACCATTGCAAGCGCGGAGGGCTGGGGGGCTTTCCGCGCTTTTTTTGTGCCCTGGTGGATTGACGACCTCGGTCTTGCTATGGGTTTGGCGACGTCGCGAATTGCATTTTTAGAGAAAGCCCAGGAATCGCTTGAGAGCGTCTTTCCTGGTTCGATGACCTACAATGGTTCGACCTTTGCTTGCTCGAGGTCGGGGCTCGAGGTCGTCCAGGGAGCCGAGCCCGGCGGGTTCGAAAACGAGGGCCGCGTGATGGTCCGGGTTCGAACTGCTAACCTTCCGGCCGCTGGGCTTCCCAGGGAAACCGCGGTCACTTTGGATTCGGTTGAGTATCGCGTCGAGGAATGTTTGCTCGAGCCTGGTGACGTCGCTTGGAGTGTCGAACTTGAAACAGTCTAAAAAAAGATGAGCAGAAATCAAAAAGGATTAGCTTACAAAAAGCGGGGCCGCGGGACTGGTTACAAGGCTGGAATGGAAAGGTTTTGCGGCGTCGAGTTTAAGGCTCTCAGGCTTCTCGATGAGGTCCGGGAGGCTTGTGACAAATGGCTCGAGGCGAATGAAGACCGTGGGTCAAATTGGGATTCATTCAAGTATGGCAAAAACGCCAAAAAATGAGGCTGAAGGTCAAAGTCCAGGGAGCTCGCGAGCTTGCCAGGGAAACCGAAAAGTTCCGAAGGAAGCTAGGGCTTTCGGCCGGTGAGTTTGCGAACCAGGCCGCGAAAGCGGTGCGGGATACGGTCGTAAGAAACGTCCAGCCATTTGGCACCGGAAACAAAGCACTCGCCCAGGGACGCGGGGCGGTTCGAAAAGACCTTCGAAACATTTTTCGAGTGATGCCGGAATCCGCTCGAGGAAGTCGAGGAGTCATTACCTCGGTTTCGGAAGCTCGAAGGTTCCACCAGTCCCGGCGAGGAGCTCGAGGTCGAACCAGGAAAGGGCGGGAGGCGATGATTCTTGGAAGTGTTTATCGAATTTACCAGGAAGAAGTTTTGAAGCTTGTAGGAACTGCAAAAGGTTCGGTGATGGGTGGCGACCCTGGAGCTTTAAAAGGAAGATTTTCCGCCTGGGTCAAGAGATGGAAGTCGGCCGGTTCTTCGCGGCGCAAAAAAAGCATTTTTGGAGCGATTTGGACATTCAAGGCCGAGCCCGCTCACGTTGCCAGTGATCGGGTAATGGGCGAGCGGGGACTTAAGAAAGTGATGAGGTCAAAAGACCGAGTTTTGAGAAATGTCCTGAGAAGAAAAGTTAAGGCCGAGCTTAAAAAGGCCGAGCGCAAAATTAACCGCTGACGATTGACGAGCCGGGTTCTCTGCATGGTGGTATCTGATCGGCTTCTAGTCGCCCTGGGCGAGTTTTTGAATCAAGACCTGTCTTTAAACCTAACTCCCAGGCTTCGAGACTATGGCGGCACAAAGGCGGCCAAGACTCTTATATTGGACGCTCAAGACCCGGTCGAGCACGAGGCACTCGACGGGGTTTATGAGCTCGACGGTGAGGTGATCTTAAAGTTTCGAAACCGCGACGTCGCGGACGCCACGCAAAGGAGCGAGCTTTCCCAGGTTAACGACGCTCTTCGAGCTCGGGCAATCGATTGGATAAACGACACCGACAACGCTCGCGGCCTGGGAAGTGATGAGCTCAAAGTTTTTGACCTTCGAACCACCGACGGAGCTTTCGAGCAAGAGGACAAGTTTCTCCTGGGCCGAGTGGGATTCTCGGCGGTGATTGTTGGCTTGGACCCGGCCTAAAGGTTGACGGCATTCCGCGGGGTATGAGCGCAAAGATTTACGGAGCGGCTGTTTTTGGAGTCACCGCAGAAGTTGGTATGTATGCCCAAGACCTTTCGGTCAGTTACAGCATTGACGAGACTTTTCTCCCTGATGAAGCTGGTGATGATGTCGCGGCAGGGTTTACAAATGCCAAAGCGTCAATTTCCATAAACGGATTTGTCAAAACTGGTGGAAGTGCTTTTTCTACGGATCTGGGAGCCTCTCTCGCAGTTGCGAATTCTATCGACGCCGCCAGCTTTGTAAATGGAGCATCTGACGACGACGCTGGAGAAACAATCCTGACCGGGGTAAGTTTAGGCTACGGCAATAAAGCATTTAAGAGTCTAGACCTGACCGGTGTTTTCGCTCCGTTCTTAGGTGCGGCCCAATAATTTTCTCACCGACAATGAGCGGTCGACCGGGGTTCTGTGTGTGTTTTTCATCTCCCGGCGGCCGCTTTTTTGTGCCCTGGTTGACGGGTTAAATCTTTTTGATGACAGAACAAAATTTAAAACGAGGCGGCCCGGTCGTCTCGATGGGCGGCAACAGCGACGAAGCGAACTTCGACACCAGGGATTCACTTCTTGCCGGGGCTCTCATGGCGCTTGGAATTGAGCCGGTCGACGCGGAACCATGCAGGATAATCACTCGCGAGCACTTGAGCGGGTCAACGTATCAATTCTATTTTAAGCCCCTCTCAAACTGCGGAAAGTTTAGGACTCGAGAGCTCCTTGGATATTGGGCCCAGGGGAATGAATGGGTCGAGAAGAATCCCGACCATCCTTTTGCGTATGCCATCGCGGCGGTCAAAAACTACCGGGGTCTTTTGGACTTCATTAATAAAAAGGTTCCCTATGGATGGGTTAGCCGAGGCAAAAGCTTCGCAATGCTTCCCCTGGACGCATCAAGCGAGACTGAGGAAATCATTTTAGGAAGGATGTCGAAATGAGTAAGGCGAAAAACAAAAACTTGGTCCTCACGCTTTTCTCAAAACGTCCAAAAGTCGGAGACCATACGCTCTACCCTCTCACGGCGGGGCGAATCGCTCTCCTCGAGGACAAAGGAAACAAGCTTTTTGCCGGGAATCTAAAAGAAGGTGACTCGGTCGACTCGTTCGACGTCTTCGAGGCTTTCATGGTATCGGTCTGCAGCGGGGAAGAGCTCGCGGAGCTTTCAATTCTCAGCGATGAAGAATGGAAGATTGCAACCAGGGCATTCGGGTTTGACCTCCAGGATCAAACACTGATGGAGTTTTGGGACGTTGTCGAAGCCGAGCGAAAAGCGATCTCAGCCGCTCGAGCAGTGCCAAAAAAAAAGAGAGCCCGTCGGGCTTCGAAAGCCTAATCAACCCGCCAGGTGACGAAGCTCCCTGGTGGGCAACCTATGTTTCCGCCCTGGTCCCTGTGACCGGCCGGGATGATGATTTTGTTTTGTGGCGTTTGCCCTACGCTAGAGGTCTTCGATACCTTCACGCGGTAGCGGTGGCCAATGGAACGACAATGGAGCTCGAGGAAGGAGACCAGGCAAAGAGAGATTCTCTTTTTGATGGATTCCAAGACCTTAGAGCCCGACACGGTCTCAAAGATTGACAACCAGGGGCTAAAGTATGGCAGCATTGACGTTCAAAGTCGGCGGAGATACCACTGGTTTAGGCCGAGCAGTCTCAAAGGCAAAAGGGATGCTCTCGGGTCTAGGAACAGCGGCAAAAAATTTAGCTCTTGGCGGGGCGGTCGCGGGTTCGGTTGCGGCGATTGGTTCCGCTTTTCGAGGGTTAAAGCTTGCCGCGGAAATGGAACAAGTCTCGGTTGCGATGGAGGTGATGACCGGGAGCGCAGAAAAAGGAAATCGGGCTATTGAGGCACTGATGGAGTTTTCAAACTCAACTCCTTTAAAACCTGATGAGGTTGTTTCGGCTGGCCGGGCTTTAATTGCTTTTGGGACTGAAGCCGACGAGGTCGTCAATGTTCTTAAAAAAGTGGGAAACGTCGCGGCGGGCATTGGTGCGCCACTTGGTGAGATTGCAGAAATCTACGGAAAGGCTCAGGTAAGCGGTCGGCTCTTTGGTGAAGACATCAATCAAATGGCTGGGAGAGGCATTCCAATCCAAAAAGAACTTGCGAAAGTTTTGGGGGTTACAACTTCAGAAATTAAGAAAATGGTTTCTGACGGGAAGGTCGGATTTCCAGAGCTCGAAAAAGCTTTCACTAATATGTCTAGAAGCGGAGGTAAATTTGCCGGGATGCTCGATAAACAATCAAAAACATTTTCTGGACTATTATCAACTCTAGTCGGCAAACTTAACGATTTAGTCAGAAATGTCGGTGTAGGTTTAATGGAGTCACTAAAGCCAGTGTTAAACGCTTTAATTTCTTTAGTGGATGAAAATAGTGAGGCCGCCAAAAGGTTTGGTCAGAATATTAAAGAAGCTGTTTTAGTTATTACAGAAGCATTTAAAACGGGTGTTCTTGGAGAGCTTTTGAAAAGCAGTTTTTTGTTTGCATCTTCCTTTTTGGTAAACGCTGTCGTTCAAGGATTTGCAACGGCGGGCGAAATTCTTATGAAGGCCGCGGTCGGGGTTGGGGAAATCATCGGCGGAATCTTTTCGTCGTCCAAAATGGAAGCTTTTTTAAAGACCATGAAGCTAGGTGCTTTTGAGTTAGTTGTCCCCGACGTTTCAAGCGTCCCAAATCCGTTTGGGCGGGAAGCACTAGAGAACAAAAGAAATGAACTTATTGAGGAGGCGATGAATGCTTTTGATAGGGTTGATGGTGGCCAAGAAGCTATTTTTAGCGACTTCAAAAAATTCGTGCCTACTTTAATGGACTCGGAAAAGCATCGAAAAAATTTACAGGACGTAATAAACCCGCTTTTAGATGCGGTGAGAGAAAGGGAAAAAAATTCTAGCCAAGTCGACCGGCCGGATATTACTGACGTCGGGAATCCGTCTCGGGCGTCTTTGTTTGGGCTGGATAAAAAAGAAGAAGAAAAGAAAAAGGAAGAAGACCGTTTTAGCTTTAAGATTTTAAAGCCGATTGTTTCAAGCTTAGGGAGAATCGGCGGTGATGGAGCTCGAGGGCAAAGCGTCATTTTTCGAATGGATAAGGAGCGCAACAAGCTCCTAAAGGACATCGCCTTTAATACCGGGAACGGGACGACCGCAGTCTTTGGCTAATTGACAAACTAACTCTTTCCGATGGCGAACAAAATTTATCACCCCGGGAACCTGGTCGCAATGCCAGGTTTCAAGGCTTCAAAAGATAACGCGGGACTTTGGACGGGGACGCAAATGTATCACTGCAAAGAATCTGAGCTTTTGAATCTCATGCCCCGCCAGGGGAGCCCGCATCCAAAGTTTCCTTACTTAGCTCTTGAAACGGTTTCGTTTGAAATCTTCCAGGAGGGGCTTGCCAAGATTACCGCGGGTTATGCCGGAGCTTCCTTTGGGTTCGATGGTTCAGATGAGCCCGAAGAGGAATATAATTTGGACATCTCAACAAGCGAGGAACCTATTTCGACTCACCACCGCTATGACGCCTTAAGTGCTCAGGACATCCTTGAAGCGGTAGAGTTAGCAACAAATCCTCCAAGAGGAGAGGATGGCAAAACAGTAAAGCAGCCTAATACAACAGGTTGGGCCAATGAAAAGCTCGAGCTTTACAGGGACACTAAAAAAGGAATCGAAGCCTACCGGGAGCCCAGGGTCACCTGGTCAAAACGGTGGATTTCAAAAGAAAAGCCAACTGGTTTAAATGATATTGGGAAAAGCGTCCCTAATCCAGAAGGCGACCCTCCACAAGTTGCGGCCGGGAGAAATTGGTTAAACATTGGAATTCGTTCGCGTGAGCGGGGCAAAGTCTACGAAAACGAAATCACCTGGGAGCTCTCGGGCCGTGGTGGATGGTTAGCACGTTACTACAGTTAAGCCATGAGCAACGTGATTGATTTACCCGCCGACGTAAAAAAAGGCGACCCAGTAAAAGCGGAAGATTATAACAAGCTCCTGGCCGCTCTTCGAAGTTCGATCATTCAGCCGGGAACCGGTTACCTTCGAACAATTAACAAAAGCGGGACGACACTTAGAATAAAACAAAACAAAGAATTTCGGCCTCGAATTAATCCACCGTTTTCGGTCATCGAAGTTGAGTCGGATGGCGGGAATGATTATGATTTGCGCTTCGAGCCTGGGCGAGTCTGTTCAGCCAACCCAGTGGCGGCGGCGGATGGTGATGATGGCTACGATTATGCAATCCCCAGAATAAATGGAACGCCAATGGACCAAAAAGACACCAACGGGGATTTCCCTTCCCTAAGTGTCGAAGACGGTTTTTCGGTTTATTGTAAAATCAAAAGACAAGCCGACGGCGTTTTGATTACTCCAGTTGATTTAGTCGCTTTGGATCGCGACGAAGTGAGCGGGCATTATTTTCCCGCCGATCCTGACGACTCAGGGACAGAAGAGATTTTCCAGTATCGCAGGATTTTAGACCTGGACGTCGTTTCTGGTGAGGTAGAAATCAAAGTCTGGCGGCGATCAGACATAGACCTCGAGCCTTATCTTTGGACTGGCGATAATGTTGGAACGGGCGTCGATGTTTTTAAAGAACACGATGAGGAAAATGGCGTGTACAATTTCCACCGGGTTAATGGCTGTTATGGGCTTAAAGGGGCTCTTGATAGCAACTCGATAAAACTTGATTTTGAAGGGGAAAACATTGGGGAAAGCACTTCGGGCACTAAAGCAAATGTTTATGTCGAATACGATTTTGACAACGATTCCAACTCTTGCGCTGATAAGGCGCAATTTAGGCCACTTACTCAGGGAGCAGCAACTGATCGGAAGCAAATTCAAATTGTTGGTGATAATGAAGTCGTCAGAATACAAGGAAACAACGTCGACAAAAAAATTATTTTACAGGATTGCAACTCAAATGGCTTGGTGACTTTAGAGTTTGAAGATGGGTTATTGAAAGACGCGGGTGATGCTGGAGATGTAACGATACAAATCCCATCATGTGGTTCTAGCTCACCTTAATCGGTTGACGTTGCTTCGCGCACTATGGTGCTTTATGTAGATCTCGATCAGGGCCGCTTTGTCGGGGCTCCTGGTTTTGGTGGGCAAACCACTAGCATCGATCACAAGCGCGGAGACAGTGGCACGGTTACTCTCCAATTTTGCCAGTCCACAAGCCTGGTTTCACTCCCGGATGATTCGCTGATAATCTTCCAGGGCAAGCAGGATGGTAAATACGAGGCTTGTCCGTTGATTGAGTGCTCGAACTTTGCAAATGCCGCGTCGGCCGGGGGGGCTCACGTTGGGACGTTAATGTATGATCTGACGGCTCTAAATGCCCTTCTAAACCAAGATGGTGATTCGACAAACGACATCGAATTTATCAACGCGATGTTCGAAGTCTCTTGGCAAACTCCTGGAAGCGGATGGTCTTCAACCGACACTTTAAAGGGAAAAATTTATAACGACGTAGTGAAAACCACGGTCGGGGTGCTTGCCCAAATCCCGTCGGAAGTTCCCGCGGTCAAGGCTTCGGCGGTTTCTCAATTTGCAGGCACCCAAACCATTTCAATTTCCGCGGGAGCCCTAACCGTCGGAACCTGGTCTGTCAATCTTTGGGACGGGTCGACCGGTAGCGCTCCCGCGGTTCCTTATTTGAGGTATTCCGGGAATGGAGACTGGGATGAGTGGCTGACGGCCTTGGCAGAATTGATAAACACCGGGGGGGTGACTCAAACAGGTTTTACACTTGTTGGAACCAGGGCAGCGTCGACTCAAGTAATTGCAACCAAAACAATCGTAAGTTCAACCATCCTTTTGGATTTTACGGCCAAGCTCGCAGGAGCCTCGGGCAACTCTATCAGCTATCTTTTAGCAGCGGTTTCGTCGTCTGATGCGGCTGGGAATCTAACTGGTGGAGCGGATGGGAGAACGATTGAGAAGCAGGATTTAGTTACGACGACACCAACCAACTTTACCGCGTCGCAAAAAACCCAGGTCATTACCAATCTTCTCGAAAGCTCAATATTGACAGTCCCGGGCGACCTAGAAACGACAGGCTCGGCCAACGGCTTAATTTTAAAAAGCCCTAACGGAAACCGATACCGGGTCCAAGTTCAAAACAATGGAACGCTGGCGACGACTCAACTTTAAAAAATAAAATCAAACCCTAAAAAAGAAAATGCCACTGTCCACAAGCACAGACCCAAAAATCATAAATTGCAGTCCTGGGAAAACTTATTTTATTACAACAGACGAAGGTTCGATTTTGGTTGAATCAATAGTCGCGGACCCGGTTGCTGGTGACGTTACGAAAACCGAGGGCACACTTTTAGATGGCGATCGTCGACGTTATGAAGGAGGGGCAAACAAGCTCAAAATCACACCAGGAGCGGCCGGGATTTTCTATACCGTCACCGAGGCAAAATGAGCGACACACTAACACCATCAGGGCTCCAGAGCAGTGCCGGTCTTTATGGTAGTTGCGGGGTCTATCAATTCGATCGCAATGGGGCTATCTTCAACCCTTTAGATCTTAACCCATATCTTCTTTTCGACGCTGAGAGCTCGATGATTGGCACCCTCGAGAATCCAACCCTGGACCTCGACCCTACAAAACAAGAATCGCTTGACGTAATCACAGCGACGCGGGCAGGAAATGCAACTTTCGTCAATTTAGACGGCGAAATTGAAATCGCTCAACCGAACACCGTTCGAGTTGATAACTCTTTAGGCTACCCGGCTATTCTCATAGAACCTTCGGCAACAAACTTGATTACTTACAGTGAAGACTTTAGCCATTCAAGTTGGACGAAAACAGCAGCGACAATGGAGGGCGGTCACACTGCTCCTGATGGAACTGCAACCGCTTATAAACTTATTGAAGATAACACCGACTCGGTTCACCGGACTTTTCAAACAGCAACCGCATCAGTTTCACCAAGCGCGTCTATTTCCGTGTTTGTTAAATACAGCGGCAGACGTTACGTTTTAATCAGGTTCGCAGACCAATCAGTCGGACGTTGGTATGATTTAATTAGTGGAACACTCGGCGGCACTTACCTCGGAACACCAAATGATTCAAGCATAGAGCTTATCGGAAACGATTGGTATCGGATTACGCTGAGTCATACTTCAGATGCACAAGCACGATGTGAGTTTTGGGTTTCTGATACCGAATCTGTTTCTTCATACACTGGAGATGGCACAAGCGGAGTCTACATCTGGGGCGCACAGCTAGAGGCCGGAAGCTTAACGTCCTACATACCCACATCAGGTTCCACCGTGACGCGAGCCGCTGACGACCTTGTTATTTCCGGCAGTGCCTTTAGTAGTTTCTATAATGCAAGTGAAGGGACGTTTTACGTTGAGGCGCAATCGAAAGAATCAGCGACCTACCAACCGCATTACCTAGAAGCACATGATGCGTCTGGACAAAATAGATTTGCGGTATACACGCAAAGTGTAGCTCGCGTCTTCGTAACCGCAAACAACAGTGTTCAAGCTCACTTGAGTCTCGGCTCTTACACGGCAAACCAATTACAACGAGTCGCTGCATCATATAAGGTTAATGATTTCGTAGGTTCGTCGAATGGAAGTTCAGAAGCCGGAGATGCTAGTGGGTTAGTCCCGGTGAATCCAACCGCTTTAGCGATAGGCCGACGATATGCAGACGGTTATCATATCCAAGGGCATATTAAACGCTTGATATTTTGGCCATACCATAGCGATAGCCTGTAATTAATAATATATATTTCAAACAATGGCCCTTACATTATCTACATTAACGAGCCCCTCAAACAATTCGGTTCTTGAGGAAATTAATACAACAGCCGATTTTCTGGAAGGCGTACCTCTCCTAAAAAACGCAGCGAGGGGGAGTCAGGCCGGAGGTTCGGCCAAGCAAGACGTCGCCCTAAATCAACCTCGAGCATTGCCTTTAATCAAGAATCCACAGGGCAAACTTGGTGGTTATCTTTACATCCCGAACGCCTCTGGAAACTACGCGACTGGGCCGGGTGTTACGATTGGAGCCAACCAGACTTGGGAAGCTGAAGTGGACATTGTTATAACTCAGTTTGGGGACTACGTTAGACCGTTAGGTGGTGGGGATTGGGATACTGGATTTGGCTTGTTTATATCAGCAACACAAATAATTATTTTTTGCAAAGGTGCGTCAGGAGTTAACGGAAACATCCTTGGAATTACGTTGGGGAAACCTTTCAATCTGAAATACGGATTCGATGGAACCTACTTATATGCTGAAGTAGATGGGACTCGTGCTAATATTACACAACCATCTAATCAAAGTTCAGCGATTTATAGGATTTTAGAATTAAACCAGCAAACACTCAACCACATAGGCAACTACGCGATTCAAAAAGCCAAGCTCACGGTCAACAATGCGGTCGTCTTCGATTGTGATTTCAACGGGTCAACTAGCATTCGCCACGGGGACACCAAGTTTCAAGCAAGTGTCGGCGGTCCGGTGAGTTTAATAAAGGCAGGACAAGACCCGGTGACGGTGGTGAAGAAAAATATTTTACGCTTCGATGGTGTAAATGATGGTCTTCGCGGTCTCTTTGCTAACAACATCAACGGCGGCTATATGTTTGCTGCGTTCAGTGTGCTTGGTGATGGTGGTGAAGCTTATGGGCGCGTATTTGGAGCTAACATAAGTGGAGGCTTCGACTACCAAAACACCGGCTTTGCACTTCGCCGTTTAGACTCAACCGAAACTTTAAACTTAAGGTATTCTGGTGGTTCGGCTGACACGCATCAAAATCTTTTTGACGATGACCGTGGGGATTTGCTATTGGAATCTCGCGTTGCACCTAGCTCGCAAAAAAGTAAAGTCAACGATGCAGATTTAAACAATGGTGTGACTACAATTCCCGACACTGGTGTTGCAGCAACTCGCTATTCTATTTCATCAAATTCTACTGGTGCTTCTAATCTCGCAATCGACCTAGAATTCCTTGCATTATTCAGTGCTGACTCTGTGCCAGACGAAGCGACAGCCAAAAGAATCCGGGATTACATTAATGGCCGAGGGGTTCACCCAATTTTCAGTCTTATTGATTCCGCTGGTTATTATTTCTATGACGCAACCAGGGCACCATCTGGGCCAATCTCATCCGGTTCGAGTGCTTGGAGTGGGCGCATTGTTGGCAGTGACAATGGCGATGCCGACAAGCTTGCCACCCAATCCACCGCTAACCACCAACCTGTCTCAGATGGATTCAAGGTAACCTTTGCAGACAACACTGACCACCTAGATATTCCATCGACTTCACAAGCAGGCTGGCAAATCGTCGGGACTTCACTCGGCTGCTTTATGTATCGCGTGAATGCCAATGCTCAAGTTCGGTTAAACTTACTCGGTTACCGTGGAAACGCATCGTATCGCAAAGCTGGTGATTTGTATGGCGTAATGCTGTTGCCAGAGTCGGCAAGTTCGTCTGATATTGAATCTGCTCGCAAACTATTAATTGATAGAGGAAGCCTAGACGGGTCACTTTCAGCTTCTTACTTTGCCGCTTGGATTGGTCGAAATGACATCGTTGAGTTTAAGTCAGTCGATTTATCCAGCGCAACATCCGTTGAGAGCGCATGGCAAAGCTGTGGGTCACTGACTACATTCCCAGCGTTAAATTTAAGTGGTGCAACTAATGTTGCTTACGCATGGTTCTTGGATTCCTCTCTTGATAATTTCGGAGCTATTGATGCGCGGAATGCAAGCATCTTTTTAAACACTTGGCGCGGCTGCACGGCCCTAACGTCATTCCCGGCGGGCGCAAAGCTCGGCACGAGCGCAAGCAATGTGAACTTCAGTAGCGCATGGAAGTCTAGTGGACTTACAAGTTTTCCTGCTCTTGAATTAAATAACGGCAATAATTTTGTTCTCGCGTTTGACGCTTGTTCAAATCTTACAAGTCTTGAAACTGGTATTTCGTTTTCAGCAAATGCAAGCAACATTGCGTTTTACGGAGCATTTTTAAATTGCACGAGTCTTGTCGATTTCCCTCCAAGAGCTTTTGACGGGTTTGGGACTCCGGCAAACGACAGTTTTTTAAACACTTGGTTAGGCTGTTCGGCTTTGTCGGCAAATTCGGTCGAAAATATTCTAGTCTCCATAGATACAAGTGGGCAGTCAGCTCCATCATCAGGCCCACAAATCACAATTTCCTACAATGTATCCACTGGCTCACTCAGTGCAGCGACTAACACCGCAGTAACATCACTCAAGTCCAAGGGCTGGAGCATCATCGTGAACAACGTAACACTTTAAAAAATGAATGACGCCACTCATCGCTTCTTCCTTTTCTCAATCGAGGAAAATTATAACGAGCTTTTACAACGAGGCAACGAAGCCAGGGAACTTCCGTCGGAAACAACCGAAAGGTGGATTGCAAAATGGGAGGACTTATTTCTCGATCCAGAAACTTCCACCTCTCGCCTTTATTGCATCAAGAGGGAAATTATTCTAGAAACAGACATTTTCGAGATGGACGGGGTCGAAGAGATTGACCTGGAAACCTACCTGGCACGACTGCGCTGGGAGCCACCGGTCGAGGATGATTTGAAAATGATTGACGAGCTCGAGCTTGTTGAATGATGGACGAAAACCCCGAAAATCAGGAGCCTTTGACTCCAATCCAAGAAAGCCAGGCAAAGACCGGTTTTCGATTTTTTTCCTGTGATGTCTTGGTCTACGACCAGCTATCAAAAAAGGTCGATGAGTCTCGCGGATACCCAAACAACCAGGGCACCACTCTGAGAGGGCTTCCCGAGTCTCAGTTCCTGCAAATGGCGACTGATGGAAGTGGCAATATTCTAATTGCAATCGATTGCTGGAGGTTTACTCCGGAGGATGACGCCATGATTGAAGCGGCGGGTGATGCAATCAAAGAGCTCACTCAGACCGAGTTTAATTTGATTCGACCGGCCGCGGTAGAACTTGAGGCAGAATAATGGACAACCATTTGATGTTCCACCCGGTGACTGGTATCTTGGCGGCCTCTTATGCCGCGGTTTCGCCTCATATTGAATTTTTCCAAGTCACGCTCTCGATTGTGTCGGGACTCATTGCGCTGATGATTGGCGTTTTATCTCTCGCCAACACCTGGCGAAACTTCCGCAAAAAGTAAGCCCTGGGCACGGTTGACGAAATCCTCCCAGGCATGACTAAGAAGATTCTTGCCGGTCAAATCCGCGAACTTGTCAATGCGGTGGGCGGAGCGGTGGCGGCCTTTGGTTTTGTGAACCAAGAAATCGCGTCAGCTTCCGGGGGAGTGTTGCTCTCGGTCCTCATGTTGATTTGGGGCATCAAAGATAAGGAAGGTTTTTCTGTCCTTGCCTCCCTAGTTCGAAAGCTCATTGCCTCGGCGGCCGGTGCCGCTTTGGTGCTCGGTTGGCTCGACAAAGAAAAATTTGAGGCTCTCGAGTTTATTTCGGCCGCGGTCTTGCCGGTCGTTCTTGGGTTCTCCGCCAAAGCCAACGGCGTGAAAGTCATCAAAGGGCTCCCGGTGCTTTTGTTTTTTGCCTTTCTTGCCCTGGCTCTCCCCTCATGCGGGGCCTCGATCGAGTATGACCTTGGTCCAGGATTCGGCGGGGCCATCATTGGGATCGAAATCCCTCATCAAAAATGAGTCGACCGCTTGTCGTCCTCGATCCTGGTCATGGCGGCCGCGACCCTGGGGCGGTCAATGAACTGGTTGGGATTACTGAGGCCCAAATGACGCTCGACGTCTGTGAGCGGGCTCAAGCCCTTCTTTCCAACTGTTGCGAGGTCGTCTTGACCAGGGAAAAAGATTGTTACGTCTCGCTTAGGGCCCGTCCGGGCCTGGCCAATAAGCTCAAAGCCGACGCTTTTGTGAGCTATCACTTCAACGCTGGGAGCTCTTCAAAGACCGCTCTCTCCTTTGAAGGGTTCACCACGCCTGGTCAAAACAGGAGCGATAAGCTCTGCCAGGCGATCCTCGACGCTCATGGGAACCTCTTACCTGAGCAGTCCCTTCGAGCCGATCGGAGCGACCTGGACGACGACAAAGAAGCCAATTTTGCGGTGATCCGCGGGACGCACTGTCCTTCCTGCCTCATCGAAGGCGAGTTTATCCACACCATCCACGGGGCGGAGCTCATCAAAAACGACAACAAACGCCAACTTATGGCCCTAGCCGTTGCCTTAGGAGTTAAAAAATTCCTTGGGCTTCGATCTTCGAGCGATCGGGACCGCCAGGACTTTGATTTTTTGGCATCAATTCGAGTCATTGAAAAAGAGCTCGAGGCCCTCAAAAAACACCTCTGAAAAAAAGCCAAAAGGCCAACCTAAAAGGCCAACCTCAGCCGTTAAATGTGATCGTTATAGGGCCTTTTTAGGGGTTTTTAAGGCGCTGGAACCCTTATAGTAGCGTTGTAGACCCCCCCTGGAACGTCCAGGCGTACATTATGAGTCCCCTGCTCTAACCGCTGAGCTACAGCCCCTTTTTGTCCTTAATCCCTGATTGATAGGGAGTTGAGCGGAATCACCACTTACCCCTAAAACCCAAGGCCAACCCCCAAGGCCAACCTTAAATCCAAAAAATCTCGCCAGGTTCTCGCGGATTGGATAGGTAAAAAGGATGGGATTGAAGTCGACGGGCATCACGAATCTGTTCGTTTCTAGTTACGGGAATTACTATTGGAAAGCCAAAATAAATGGCTCGGTTCGTCAGGGCACTCTGGGCACTAAATCGATGTCGACCGCCAAGTCTCGATTGTATCGCAGATTGCAAGCTGGGAAGCGGCAATACCAGGGGAAGCATCTTGGCAAAATTGTCACCCTGGGCGACTGGGCTCGGGAGTGGTTGCGTCGCGAAAAGAAACGCCCCAACATTAAGCCAGGGACAAAATATGATTACGAAAAGAAAATCAAAAGCCTCGAAGATGCGCCGGTCATGTCGGTCGCCTTTGCCCGCTTGAATGAAGAGCATTGCCTGGAATGGTGGCAGGAGCTCAATGATAGGGTGGCACCGGTCACCGCGAATTCTCGCTTCCGGGTCTTTCGATCAATCATTGTCCTGGCGATGGAGGAGACCGGTCGGCTCGATAATCCCATCAAAAAACTTAGGAGAAAGCCAGTCAGGCGGACCGTTCGAAAGATACCAGGAGCCCAGGAGATTCGAAAGCTCGCCCAGACGATCCGAGAACAGGGCAAGCGTCACTCGCTCGAGTGCGCGGCGATGGTGGAGTTTGCCGCTTACTCAGGAGCCCGCCCGGCCGAGGTGGCAGCAATCAGGGCCGAGGACATCGATGGAGATTGGCTGGTGATTCGAGGGGGAGAAGATGGAACAAAGAACCACGAGGAGAGACTGGTGCCCATTAACAAGGCACTTAAAGAAGTCATCGAGCGGGAAGGGTTCGAGCAACGGACCGGGAAACTGTTCCACATCAGCACTCCGACACGGGCTCTCCATAACGCTTGCGAACGCTTAGGGATTGATTCGGTCACACCCTATACCTTGCGGCATTTCTTCGCGACCTCTTGCATGGAAGCCGGGGTCGATGTCGCTACCGTGGCGGATTGGATGGGGCACAAGGACGGAGGGGTGCTTTTGCTGAAAACTTACACCCACGTTCGTCGCGCTCATTCGCTGCGTGAGGCGTCGCGTCTCAACTTCTAGCAGGTTGTCTGATTCTTGCTAGCTGTCGCTAGTAGGAGCATTCTCGCGGTGGATATTGGCGAAAAAGTAAGCTTTCAG
>Ga0181389_1000121_pt1 | contig 28947 bp, 51 predicted proteins | sample 12SPOviralmetaG_FD_130121 | JGI IMG/M metagenome (GOLD analysis project Ga0181389, IMG submission 130121) | Marine viral communities from the oligotrophic San Pedro Time Series (SPOT) site, San Pedro Channel, CA, USA - 12 SPOT_SRF_2010-06-29 | ecosystem: Environmental > Aquatic > Marine > Strait...
CTAGGAAAAGTAACAATGGGTAACTCAACTGAAGAAGTTAAGATGGTTAGTTGTGTGCTTTATTGTGGATAATAATTAACAAACAAGGAGTCAATAATGGCAAAAAAAGAAAAGAAGCCAGTCTTGAACCTAGATGATAAAGAGTATATCATTGAGGATATGACTGATGAGCAAAAGATGATGGTGAATCATATTAACGACATTCAAAACAAGCAGAATAGCAATCAGTTTATGGCTGACCAATTATCTGTAGGTAAAGAAGCGTTCATTAATATGTTAAGAGAATCATTAGCTAAGCCTGAAGAGGTAGAAGCAGAGTAATGATTGTAAGGAGATGCGCCCAAGGTCATGATGTTGTAATTCATAAGAACACTAAGCCTAGTATGGTTAAGAAAGTTCAAATGGCAGATGAATCCTTAGTAACTATTACCTATCCTAATTCTAAAGATTATTTTGTTTTAGTTGATGGGGTAATAGAAAAAAGGACTGACTCATTTCAAACTGCTGAAGAGTTTTATTTGGATGAGTGCGAGAAAAAACACAATCAGACTAATGGGCGTATTGACTTAGTTCAACATAAATTAGTAAACAATAAGGTGGTAAATAGATGAACAACCCACTAGCTAATCTAGTATCTTGGCAATTAAAAACAGGACAACTTGATGGGTGGACTGCATACCATATTGGTGCTGGTGCATTTTTTTGTAAGGTATTTCAATGGCTTAATTTTAGCGATTTTTGGTGTGTTTTTCTTGTATTCATAGTAGGTGTAGCTTGGGAGATTTTCGAGTGGATAATAGAGGATTACAAGCCCTATGGAACAAAAAAACGATGGGCATATAATACCGCATCTGACTTATTTGTAGAAACTGCTATGGCATTATGGATGGTAATATGAAAAGAAGATTTAAATTAAAAACAAAGGAAAAAGAAAGTGTTAATACGAGTTATGGGATTAGGGTTAAGTATATTTATGTTAAGTAGTTGTAGTAATGGGTGGTCGGTAGGAAATATGAATCCAACTCCTGAAGATTCTATGTATACTTTTGTCGAGGTGGTTAGTGAAGATTCTATAAGTCATTTTTATAATGACCATATCAGGTTCAATAGGGATATGTGGTGTTTTAGTTGCTCAAGGTGGGAAATAGTTAAGAAACGATGAGTGAGGAAGTTAAAACTGCAAGGTCTTACAGAAGTAGTGTTGTCGATGATAATGCTATTGTCAGTATCAATCTTAAATGGCTTGGGCAACTTTGTGTATTGGCTTCAGTCTTGGGGTGGACAGGATATAAATTACTCGATAGGTTGGAAGAGGTTGAGAAAAAGATTGATGAGCAGCATATACAGATTGGAGACCTACTTAATAAACAGATTCTTGAAGAACAAATAAGAAGACAAGAATTAGAAGAAAAAATAAATTTCTATGAAAAAGAGTTTAATATCAATCCTTTAAGCTGGGGTAAAAAGAGGAAGAAGAAATAAATGGACATGATGGCAATATATGGAGAAGCTGGGATGATAGGCGTGTGTGGAGCATTACTTGTTTATCTTGTTATGAGCCTCTCTAAAAAATCAGAAAAACAACAAGAGTCTTTGAAAAATCTAGAGGTAGAAAACAAAGGACAATCTGAAAACATAGCCAATTCAGAATCTATCTTGCTAAAATTAATTAGCAGATGGAATGAATCAGACGCTGTAAGAGATAGAAGGTATGAGCAAACGATGGAAGCTATATCTGATTTAGAAAAACAACTATCAAGAATGGACGGAATTATGTCTAGAATGAATGGAAATGGAAGGCACTAATGGACAATCAAGACTACAGGACAACTTACGCAAGACACGATGAAAAATTAAAAAACATCTATTCTACTTTAAATAGAATGGAAAAGCAGTTAAAAGATTTAAATGGCTCTGTTGGTAGGCATGAAATAAACATAGCTAAGATGCAAGTTTGGGGAGGAGTTGCATTAATAACTTTTCCAGTAATAGTAAACACAATAATGAGGTTAATGTAATGTTAAAAAAGATGATAGCAAATGAATTGTTAGGTAACGAAACGAAAGATGAATTAATTGCAGAATTAAATAAATCTATAGATATACCTATAATTAGCGAAAAAACTGAAAAAGCTATATTGGAAGCACTTTGGAAAATAATTAAAAAAGTTCTGCTTACTAAACTAGGTGTATAGTGGCTAAAGACCCCAGATTAAAAAGATTTAACCTAAAGGGTTATAATAAACCAAAACGCACCCCTGGGCATAAATCTAAGTCCCATATGGTTCTTGCTAGATCTGGTGGTAAAACTAAATTAATTAGATTCGGTCAACAAGGCTCAAAAACTGCGGGGAAACCAAAACAAGGTGAATCAGCAAGAATGAAAGCTAAAAGAAGATCATTTAAAGCCAGACATAGAAGGAACATTAGAAGAGGTAAAATGTCTGCTGCTTATTGGTCAAATAAGGTGAAATGGTAATGGCTAAAAAAGTTAGTTGGTTATACGGTAAGAAAAGATACTATGGTACTTTGATAAGAGAAACTAAGAAGTTTAAGTTCGCCCGGACTTCAAATGGTAAAATAAAAAAAATAAAAAAGAGAGGTAAATGATGCCCAAAGGAAAAGGAACATACGGATCAAAAGTTGGAAGACCTAAAAAGAAAAAGAAAAAAATGGTAAAGAAAAAAAAGAAATGATTTACCAATTGCAAATGCTAGCCCTTATTAAAGGAACATTAGAAGAAATGGGTGAGAAGTATTATTCTCATGAAGCTATGATGTTGATATATAATACAGGGCTAGTTGAATCAAGGTATAAATATTTGATGCAGAAGGGTGGAACGAATATCGCTAGAGGGTTTTTTCAATGCGAGCCTTGGGTTGCAGTTTCCGTCTGTAAAGATTATTTACAATACAGAGAACCCTTAATGAAAAAAGTTGCAGAAGTTTGTTATTTAGATTGGAAATATTTTATTGATCCTGTAAGTGACGATTGGAAAAAAATCTTAACAACCAATATTACTGCTCAAATAGTTTTTTGTAGATTGCATTACTGGAGAGTTCCGAAGAAACTTCCTAAAACAATAGATGAACAAGCTGCTTATTGGAAAAAATGGTATAATACAGAAAAAGGCGCTGGTACTATTAAACATTTCAAGGACATCGTTAATGATTGAAAAAGATAATATAACAAAATTTTATAAAAATGAAAAAGGTTCACTAATGGGATGCCCTCAATGTTTATCCCCTAATCTAGTAAAATTCGGTGTTCAATCTTTTATAGGAAGAGAAGATAAGCAGAAGTATAAATGTAAAGAATGTTCAGTAGTTACACATAATTTAGTAGAACTAAAAGATGGAAATTCTTTTGAAGTTCCTGACTTGAAACCCGAACCTGAAATGTCTGTTGATGATATTATCAAATACAGAGTAAAAAAGTTTAAGATTAAAAATAACGTGCAGGAATATTATAATTTAACTCATGTTAATATAAAAATAGATGGTGTTATAGGTATATGTCATTTTGGTGACCCTCATGTTGATGATGATGGTACGGACTTAGGTGAATTGTTCGGGATATGTGATGTAATTAAAAACACAGAAGGAATGTTTGCTGGAAATCTTGGAGACATACAAAACAACTGGGTTGGTAGACTAGCTGCTCTTTATAGTCAACAAAGTACAACTGCAAAAGAATCTTGGAAACTAACAGAATATTTTTTAAATAAACTTCCTTGGTTATATTTAGTAGGAGGAAATCATGATGTATGGTCAGGAGATGGTGATCCTATAGAGTTTATTATGAGAGGTAATACTAGAACAACCTATGCAAACCATGGAGTAAGACTTAATTTAAACTTTCCAAATAAATCATCTATAAGAGTTAATGCTAGACATACTTTTAAGGGGAACTCAATGTGGAACTCCGCTCATGGTGTTAGTAAAGCTATTCAAATGGGATGGAGAGATCATATAGTGACAGCTGGTCATACTCATGTAAGTGGTTATCAAGTTTTAAAAGACCCCGCATCGGGGTTAATTTCTCATGCGTTACAGGTTGCATCATTTAAAAGAATGGATGAGTATGCGAATAGGCTAGGTTTAGACGATAAGAATATTTTTAATTGTCCGGTTACGATCATAGACCCAAAATACGCAGATGATGATAATAGAAAAATAACTACAATTTTCAACCCATATGAAGCAGCAGAGTATTTAAAATGGAAAAGGTCACAGAAATAACTACAAAAGAAGATAATGTTAATGCTTTTGACGTTCTTATGAAGTGTAAAGAATTCGCTAGTCAAATAGATATATCAAATATTATTTTAGATTCTACTTGTATTGACGAAAAAGAAATGCTAATAAGTTTGATAGAATCATTAAGAGATTTAGAATTAGAAATTATAGAAATACAACCGAATTTTACTATTGAGGCTGAAGCATGAGTACATACCAAGAAACTTATTGTAATATTACATCAGATTTGTTGTTTATTGATCCAAATTTAAGCGAATATGATGGTAAAAGGGTGTTGGCTAGTAGTTGGTCAACCTCAGGAGTTTCTCATCTATTTTACTTATATAATACTGGAGATTGTAGTGGTCAAGTTTATAAAGATGGAAAAGAATTAACATCAACGACAAGTCAACCAAGTTCAAATGATGAATATAGATACACCGCAAGTACAGACCTATTAGAATATTACTACCAAGGAACTAGCGTTAACACTTTAAATAGTAGTGTGTTTGAATCTTCTAGAGATTGGGTTGAGCTAAAAACTGAAGCGGTAAAAAGAGCCAGTGATTTTGTTCGTTCTGCCCTACCTTTTCCTATATATCCTAATAAAGGAGTTGGCACACAAGATGCGGTTGGTAATGATTACCCTGAGATCATTGTAAGAAGTACAGCTATCATGGCTGTTGAATCCCTTATTAGACCTTATGATGTAGAAAAAGCAGATACAATTAAGTCGCAAGCTATGAACGATGAAGGAACTGGCTATTTAGATATGCTTAGAAAAGGCGAGATGACTTTATATTCTAGTGAGGGCGAATCTAAACATAAAGGAATATTAAGAATAGTATCCGTAAATAATAACACAACCGGTTCAATAGTCGATGTAAGAGGCAGATCTACATATCCATGGGATATTATAAAAATTAAAATAAGCAATGGTGGAACAATAACTGCTGGAACAGCAAATACTACAGTAAAATTTGATTCCTTAGTGGGCAATGAAAATGGATTAAAGTTAGAACCTATGGCAACCGATGAGATTATAGATTGTTACTGGCAGCTCGTGGGACATGATATGTACGTACGTTTTTCTCCTGGTTTATATACTACTAACGACGAATGGGAATTAGAGGTAAGCGGTGAGATTGATCAATCTTTTTCTGCAATAAAAACAGTCAGGACATCGAGATACTAATGCCAACAGATTATACAAACATAATTTACAATGAGATAATAGAGAATCTTGCCAATTTAATTAACGGAGAATTTGCTATACCTGTTTATTATGATGAACATAAAGGTAACCAATCTTTTGTATTTAGGCCTCAATCGGATAATTTAGTAACTAAGTTATCAGTGGGCTCGCAAAGGGAATATGAAATTTTGATAAGTTATCAATTAAAAATTGGCGGTCAATACACTAAAAACAATTTAAATCAGGTAAGTCAAATAATGGAAAGAATGAAAAGGCTTATACATAATAATTCATCTTACTCAAACGGATCAGAATGGTTCGATGCTAACTTATCATCCATTGAGTACGAAGTGGATGAAGATGACGCTTCTTTGAATAGAGGCATAGCTACTTTTAATTGTCAGAACATAGAGGTTATATAATGAAAATAAAAGCAAAATTAAATAAATTTCATAGAGTAAATCCTAATGGGGTTCTTTGTGACGTTGCTTCACTTAATAAACTCAGGAATGGTGAAGCTGTTGAAATACCTGAAGATGCTGGAAGCGAGTTAATCGATATGGGATTCGCAGAAATAGCAAAAATAAAAAAACAAAATAAGGAGGCTAAATAATGGCTGATTCAAGAGTACTCCCTGTAAGTAGTGTTGTATATGGTTTAAAAGCCGAAACATCTTTTGGGGTAGGTTTAGACAGTGATGGAAATGACGGAACTGCGTATTTAACACAACCGGTTGTTCAAGCTCAAAAACCAACATTCAATATAAATAGAGAATCTAGACTTTTAAGTGGGAGAGGAAGTGTCAAAAACGCTGCTGATACAGTTGTAAATTTAAGAGGCGGTACAGTAACAATGCCTTTTGATATGCTTGCTACACCTACAACAATGGCTCAACATTTAGTTCTGGTTGGACAAGAGTCTGGTTATAGTTCTGGTGTTCATGAAACTGAATTTGACGGTTCTAGTAATTTAGATTCTTTAGGTGGAACTATTTCAAGCGCTATGCCTCATAGTGTTAACCTTGCTTACTATCCTGCTGCAGGAGAAGGTATTAAGGTCTGTGGTGTAGTATGTTCTGACTTAACAATTACGGGTGATGTAGGAGCAAATAACGGGCTTGTAAGCATAAGCGGTAATTATTTCAGTGGTTTTAGTAACCCCGTATCAACTTCAACAGCCTTAGAACAGACTTTTGATGGAACTTGGGTAGCTGCAGAAAGTACATATTTCAATGTTCTAGATGCCGATGTAAGAACATTAGATGTCGAAGGAAATGCAACTCAGACTTTTATAATGAAGTCTTTCACTTTTAATGTTTCTAATGGTGTTAATAGAATAGGTTTTGATACCAACGGTAACGGAGAGGTCTATGCTTTTCCTGAATATGCAATTACTGGTAGCTTGACAATAAAGTATGATGATGAGTTTGATTATGGCGCTGATAATAATGTTATACAGGATTTTCTAAGTGGAAATACAATGAGTATAGCAATAAAAATAGGTGATGGTACTATAAGTTCTGAAGGTGAATTGAATATACTTGCTGAAATACAATATACTGGTGATCCAGGTCAGGATTTAAGCGAATCAGGTGTTTTTCATACGCTAGAATTTGAGTGCGTTCAAAATGGTTCTACTGAAGCTCTTAAAGTTTCTACATATAAAAATGCTGCTTTAACTACATTCTAAATATAAAAGGGGAGAAAATAATGACGGTTGAAACACCACATGGTGAGTTTATTGTAAGTGATATTACAAGAAAGCAAAGAAGAGATAATTACAAAAAAGTGAAAAGGGTTTTTGCTAGTCAAGATGTAGAACAACTGCACGATTTAGCAGACGAATTTTCTTTAATTGCTTTTGGTGATGAAGAAAAAGCTGAAAAAGAATTAAAGGGTCTTTCAGCATTACAAGAAGATGAAGTTTTAACTGCTATTATAGTCGCATATATGGGTATGCAACAGGGAAACGATACTGGCGATTGAGATGTGCTGTCTGGTTTATGCAATTAGGATTTCCAGATAATGATTATAAATTACCTTATAAAGCTCGATCGCCTGTTACTGGAAAAAAAATTTACTTTGAAAGTATTAAAGAAGTAGAGAGTGAAATAAAAAATGTATTGGGGCAAAAAAGCACTTCTAAATTTGGTATCGGTCAAACCCTTTATTATGAAATGCCTTTTTTTACAAACCCAATTACTCATATTAAACAATGGTGTTGGGATATGATAGAGGATTATAAAATATCAACAACATACAATGTTCCTATCGGTAAAGATTTAGATTCTATTATAACAGATAGAATAGACTGTTTTTCTATTATTGAAGAAGAGATAAATAAAATAAATAAACATAGGTCAGAACAAGATGGCTAAAAATTTAATATTAAAAGTTTCAGAAAAAGGTGCTAAAAAAACCGCTTCAGCTCTTAAAAGCGTAGGAGGTGCAGTATCAGATATAGGTAAAAAAGCAGGTATTGCAACTGCAGGTATAGGTTTATTATCAACTAAACTAGCGGGTGATTTCCAAAAAAACCTTTTTGAAGTCGGTACATTAATGAAAGATTTTAATAATGTACAATTAAAACAAATGAGTAAAGAATTAAGGAACGTAGCAAGTTCTTCAGGGTTAGCGCTTAGTTCTATAAGCAAAGCAAAATATGATATAGTTTCGGCTGGGTTTAGTAATGCTGCAGATTCCGCAGAGGTTTTAAAGGCTTCAGCAGAATTAGCAGTTGGTGGTGTAACAAGTGCAGCAGAGGCTGCAGACCTGCTTACAACTTCACTTAACGCTATGGGCTTAGAAGCTGGGGATGTTACTAGGGTCTCAGATGAACTATTTACAACAGTCAGGCTTGGTAAAACTACGATGGGTGAACTATCTAGCACTCTCGGTCAATTATTGCCTTTTGCCAGTTCTGCTGGTTTAGAATTATCTGGTGTTGGTGCAGCGATGGCAACTCTTACAGCTTCAGGTATTTCAACCGCTCAAGCAACTACAAGTTTAAGATCCGCGATACAATCTTTACAAAGTCCTACGGATACATCTAAAACACTCATGAGGGATATGGGTATAGAAATAAAAAGATTTGATGATGGAAGTTTTGACTTAGTGAATACAATAAAACAATTTGATGGCCTAGACCCTGACACTATGAAAAAATTAATTCCTAGAATTGAGGGTATTTTAGCGATACAAACTATGTCTCAAAATTTTAAAACTTTACAAAGTAATGTAGATGAGTTCTCTAATACAAGCGGTGCTGCCAATAAAGCCTTTGAACAGATGGCTGGTGCATTTAATACGCAGATGTCAAAGCTTAAAAATAATGTTCAAAATTTAATGATAACTATTGGCGATGCTATTATCGAAGAGATACAACCTTTTATAGAAGAAGCCAATGAAGAATTATCGGAGCTAGGCCAAATAGGTTTTGATCAAATCGCTCAATCAATAGGAAATAATTTAGAATTAATTTTTGAATCTTTTAATGGGGTTATTGGTTTATTCTTAGATAGTATGTCTAATAAAGTTGCTTTGGCAGGTATGTTTATTAAAAAAGAACTTGCTGAAATACTTCCTAACTTTATAAGTGGCGCAGATGATTTAAATGAAGAATATAAAGCTATGTCTGAAAAATTTGCACAAGAAAATGCTATGAATTTTCAAATAATGAAAGACCAATTAGCATTTACTTATGAAGAAATAAAGCGAGATGCAAAAGATTTAGCGAAATCTGAAGAACAAATTATGGCAGATTCAAATGATATTAAAAGCGAATTAAGAACTGCTGATTCTGAAAACATATTGGCTAAAGTAGAACTAGATAACGCAAACAAACTTGCAGGCATAGAAAAAGAAAAGGAATTTTTATCTGTTTTCGGTTTAGCTCAGAAACAAGCATATGATAAGATAACAGAAAGGGAAAATGAATTAATTTTATTAGGAGTTTCAAAAACTGATGCCGAAAGAGAAGGGACGAAAATGAGGTTGCAATTTATGTCTCAAGAAGTTTCATCTAAGACAACCCAAGCTTCATCTTTTTTAGGTTTAGCAAAACAAGCTTCAGGTCAAAATAAGAAAAACGCTTTGCAAACTAAAGGGTTGGCAAAAGCGGAAGCATATGTGAAAGCATTTGAGGCTGCTAATAAAACATTCGCTCAGTTTGGAGGTTTCCCAGCAGGTGTAGTTCCCGCAGGTTTAGCTTTGGCGATAGGTTTAGAGAACGTAAAAGCTATTGATTCTCAAAAATTTGCATCAGGTGGTATTGTTCAAGGCTCAAACACAGGTCAGGGAGATACAGTCCCAGCGATGCTTACCCCTGGGGAATTAATATTAAACCAGTCTCAGCAAGATAATTTAGCAAATCAAGTTGGTGGTCTCACGATTAACTTTTCTGGACCAGTAACTAATGATGACTACGTTCGGGATTTTATCATACCTCAAATTGATAAGGTTGTAAGAGGTAACTTAGCGTAATGGCTTTAACGTTACCAGATAGTTTTAAAAATAATTCTATAAAGCAAAATTGGCTTTTTCAATTATATTACGACAATGAAAGCGCTTTTACAGGCTTATCTTTTTACGATGCGGAAATAAGTAGCAATCAATATTATGGTGCGGTGTTAAATAAACCAAGCATAAGAGAATCAATTGATATTGAAAAAAGCATTTCTTCAACTGGAAATATTTCCTTGTCTGTTGCTAATTTTAACTTTCTAGGCTCAAATTTTAGTTCAGCCTTATATGGTGTTAATAAATACATAAACCGAGCTTTTAAGGTATATATACAGCCTAACGACGCAACTACAATAGGTGATTGCCTTTTAATATATAGCGGAAAACTTGTTTCAGCTTCTCACAATGTAGATTCTATAAGATTACAGATAGAAGCAAAAAGACCTTGGGACAATATAGAAGTTCCTACTGTAAAAACAGATAAGAACAATTATTATCCGATAGCATATGGAGATTATAGACCTAATGCGAGCCAAAGTAATGTAAATTCTACAGGATTAACTTTTAATTCAAACGCAGGTATTGATGAATATAGAAAAAGAAAAACGCTATATCCTATACCGATAGAAGAAAGAAGAGGAACAACAATTTTTTCATTAACAGGGGATTGGTCTCAATCAACAAAAGCTTGGCCTCATTATTATGAAAAATCTACCGACACATTTTTACCTATTGCAAATCACGAAAGTACTGCAACGACTATGGATTCTGCAAATGAAACTTACCTAGACGGGAAAGCAGTAAGATTTCATCAAAACTTATTGAAATCATCTTTTTATAAAATGGTAGAACTTACTGAAATAGAAAATAATACCCCTTTTAATTGGGTAAATAATAATAATGCTTTTGATGGAGACTATATTAATACAAGTACCTATACACAATGCACTATCAATGGTGGTTTCATTAACAATAGAAGAGGCTATGTAAAGTATTCTTTCCCCCAATTAACTGGTTTTCCAAATAAATTACAAGTCAATATGGTTATTTCCGGAACAGTCAGCATAAGTGACGTGGGCGGTAATGGCGAGATAAGAGTTCAATTAATTAATAAAAGCTTTGGAGCCGAAGATATTTTAGGGTATTATAAATTAACGAATGCTCAGACCTCAACAAGTGATTTAATAACAGGAAGCGGTGCTGTAGACACCTCTTCAGCTTATTTTTTAACAGATGCGTTTGATAGTGACACCGAATGGTTAGCTTCTGGGAGCGGTTGGGGTGAAGGTTTACAATTTAACCTTAAATGCATTTTACAAAGCGGTGATCTTGATGGGGATTTAGAAGGAAATTTTAGAATTTTTGACGTTGCAGTTCAAGCTGATAACCAATTAGACTTTACGGAGACAACTAAAACAGGAAAACTCGTAGCTTCGAAAGTCTTAGATGATATTGAATATGTTTATTCAGGTGGTGATGGGTTGCCAGACAATGGCTGGAATAGTAGTGCTGCAATAACAACTATAATTGCTGCGCATAGGGATTTACTTCACAGAAATACAAGTTACACTAATTCAAATACACCTGATAATTGGAGTGCGGTTAATAGTGCTAAAGATTGGGCGGTAAGATATTGGATAAACGAACCTGTTGAATTGCTGAAGGTTCTAGAAAAACTGCAATATGAAGGCGGTTTTATTTTTAGATTTAATGGACAAGGTGCGGGAGAGTATATTTTTATACCAGATAGCATAAGCACAGACCATACATTGAGTACGGATGACTTAAACAATATTGAAATATCTTTATTGCCGATGGATAGAATAGTTTCTAGGATGGATATAGAATATGAGAAACATCCGATATCGAATTATGTTTCAAAGGTTATAGCTTCTAATAGTAGTACGATAAGTGATTTATTAATAGGTACAAATGAAAACAAAAAGACTATTAGGTTAGATGCTAATGTTTCAGCGCCTGCAAGTTCACCTTCAAGCAGCCCTAATGATGATTTCTATACTTATTATGATAATATATTAGGCGATCAAAAAATAATCGTTAGTGCTGATGTAGTTTCCCCAAATTTTTATGGTATTGATGTTGGGGACTTTGTAGCTTTTGATACAATGCCAGTTAATCCTTTTAGTAATAGTGATTGGAGTGGTAAAGATTTTATAGTGACAAGCGTATCAAGGCAAGTCGGTAAATTAAAATGCGAATTTAGAGAGGTTTAAATGGCTAAGACTTTTTATTATGATTCAGTAGGTTTATTAGAATCAACAATTAACGATGGTACTTATGCAAATCCGTCTGGTGGAGTATACACATTTTCAGATGCTGCTACTATCACGAATGAAGAAAGAGCTGTTGATCAATCTATTTCTACTGCTATGACATCATTTGCAGTCAACGATGCTCTTCAATTTAATTTGGGTAGTGCAAAGGCTGTTGATTTTATAGGTGTTAATTTTACAGCAGCAGATACTGATAATTTAGAACTTTGGTATGATACTTCAGCTAGTGGAGCATTAGAAGCCAAATCGGTAGCTATGACAGCAAGTTTTCCAGTTGGCTGGACATTTAGCGAATTTACATCAGCAGCCAAACAGTATTGGACTTTAGTTGCAATAAATGGAACTATTACTGGTTTATCCGAAGTTGTTATTGGAAGTAAACTAGCCTTTGAAGTTAATCCTGATTTGGGGACTGGTGAAGTTAATGAATTTGGAACTACTATAAATACAAGTATTGGTGGAATAGAATATGCTATAAAAAATCACGAAACAAAAAAGAATATCAGTTTATCTTTTTCAAGTATAAGTGAGACTTTTAAAGAATCCTTACAAAGCATGGAAGAAAGTGTTCAAAATTATAAAAAATTCATTTATTCTGAAAATGGTACAACTGGGCCATTCCATTATGTGAGGCTAGGTAAACCAATAAACTTTAAGGAAGTTTCTTCAACGAGATATTCAGCCAATATATCTTTAAATAAACAACTTTCTTAGTTTTTTCTTAATAAATATTTAGTATATTTCTCCCCTGCAGGCAGAGGCGAATGAGCGATTCACTCCGATGTTCGTTCTAGTATTCACAATATAAAAACGCCTCTGCCGCTCCTATCTTATACAGTTAATTAACCCCTAATATTTTTTGAACAAAGTGTTTTACTTTACACTTTTTTGTATTAATATACCTATGTGAATACTGATTATAAAACAAGGAGAAATCAAATGTTAAATCATATAATAATACAAGCGTTACAAGATTCTGATAACTACAATAACGATGGAACTATTAACTGGAACTTTGTAGAATCAGATTTATGGAACCATAGTGTTGCTAGTCTATATAGTAAAGAAGAGAAAGTTAATGCAATTGAAAATTTTCCAGAATCTCTTATACCGTCAGTTAAAAGAGGCAAGTAATGGATAAAGAGCAAAGAGAGTTACTTATTGGCCTTGTCAGGGCGGAAAGAAGGAGGTTAAATGTTCTTAAATATGAATATGCTTATGATAGTGTGGAACAAGATAAAATATGGAAAGAAATAAGTATATGTAATCGAACTTTAGGATTCTTGGAAGGAGGTAAGTAGTGACTAAACCACCTTATGATTTTAAGTTTCATGCTGAAATCAGATATGAGACTGAAGACTGTTTTAATTTTACAAATGCAAATGGTAACACTATTCCTGAGTTTCAAAAAGATGTTTTAGAGGTCTGTAATAAGTATTCAAAAAGAAGCCCTAAGATAGTAACAATATTAGCTAGGTCTATGTATGACCCTAATCAGATAACTGAAAGAATATATCAGTTTGCTAACACTACTTTCTTTACAGAAAATGAGAGTGTGAAGAACGCTTTAAAACATATAACCAAGGAGGGTAAAAATGCCAGTACCATTTAATCAAAAATTGTCCCAACATACTGAAAAACAATACTTAGAATTAGAGACTAATTATTTAAACCTTTATAATTTTGTTCAGAGTCTTTTGACTATAACAGAAAACAAAGATATTGATTCAGATTCTCAGAGGTTAAGTCATTTTAATGCTTTAACTATTAGAGTAACTGAAGGCGTAAAAAGATTTGAGAAATTCACAAAAGACCTTCGGAGTAATGTATTCACAAGGAACTCCGCATCTTCCAACTCCGAAGGCAAACCCTACGAGGTTAGAATATTAGCCACGAAAAAAGAAAAGAAACTAATTATAGAAGCTTTAGAACATATGTCTAATAGTTATCCCGATTTAAAAGTTTCTGACAAGTTTCAACAACTAGCAAACGAAATAAAATAGGAGAAGCATATGAGTCAAAGTAAACAAATAAAACACTATTTAGAATCCGGTGGTAAGCTAACACCGATAGACGCTTTACATAAATTTCAATGTTTTAGATTAGCTTCTGTAATTCATATTCTTAGAGAAGAAGGTTTAAAAATAAAAACTGAAATGATAAAGAATGGAAATAAGTCTTACGCTGAATATTCAATACAAGCATCAGATGATATGATTCTTTTTGGAGGTGAATAATGATAGTATTAAACATAGCTGAATGGATTGCGAACCTACTAATTTTAGGTTTAGCTGGTCTGATATGGTTTGTTGTCATATTTGGATTTATGATGTTGATTTCAGTAGCAGTAAGAGGAATTAAGGAGGTAACTAGTGGTGAATAAATATCAAAAGAAAATAGAATCATTCTTCAGTTTTATGGAAACTATGTTTTTTATTTTAGTTGGAGTTTCAATGTTAAATTTATTTTTTCAATTAATAACAAGATAAGGAGTAGTAATGTTTTTACAATTAAAAAAGAACACACATATAGATAAAACTTTAAGTGTGCAGCTTAGACAAGACCCTATACAAATACAGGGTAAATTGAACAATTTTCAAAAACTAGATTATGAATTACCAGTTACTAATATTGGTGATAATTATTCAGCAGAGAAATGGGGTGATAAAGATGCTATAACGTTTAAAAAAGCAGATAATTTTAATTTAAAATGTAGTTCAGCTTTATATAACAAACTAGTAGACTATTCAAAAGGTGAATTAGTAGACGTCACAATGGTTGCAACTGATAAAGGAGTCACTTACAGGGTTGCTCCTAGCGTTAGTAAATGGGATAAACCAGTTTATGATGAAGGTGTAACTTCTAAACCTTATGGATATGATTCTGTAAAAAATAGAGATAATGATAGGTCTTTAGAAATAAAATGGGGAATGGCATTTAACAATGCAACTAGATTATTTACTCATTCAAAAATGCCATATGAAGATAAAATTGAAGCGATAAAACAAATAATGCCTAAGATGTTTGAAATTGCTTGTTCTATGAAATCATTAACTAGTAATGAGGTTCCTAATGAAATTAAAAAAGTAGAGGAAAATAATGATGACTTACCATTTTAATTCTAGTAAATCAAATGCTAATCTTTTAAGGAGAAGTTTAAAAAACAAAACTACATTAAGAGGGTATATAAGATTCTATGAAGATTTACTTATAAGGAATAAAATACTACCTAATAGTGGAGCTTATAAAAGGTTAGTGCAGCTCAAAGAAAGGTATCAAAACATATTATAATGAAAAAAGCTGAAAAAGTTAAACTAAATAAACTTGTTAGAGAACTTTGTCTACTTAGAGATAAGCATTGTCTGAGGTGCGGTAAAACTACTGCACTTCAGGCGTCTCACATCTACCCGAAAGGTAAATTTCCTAAGATGCAGTTTAATCCGGACAATGTTAAGATACTTTGCTTGGGCTGTCATCTTTATTGGTGGCATAAACACCCCATAGAGGCACATAAATGGGCAGAAAACACATTAGGTAAGGTAAGGTTAAACAGATTAAAAAAGCAGTCAAATACGATAAATAAAACACTTTGGGATTTTAAAGAAATACAAAGTAAATTAAAAAAACAAATAGGAGAAACGCAAAATGGCTAAAAGATTTATAGACACTAAAATGTGGGATAAGGCTTGGTATAGAAGGTTAGCAGCTAAGAATAAATTGATTTGGATATATTTATTAACTAAATGTGACCATGCTGGTATTTGGGATGCTGATTGGGAAGCTATGGAGTTTTTTATAGGTGAACAAATAAACATTAAAAATTTTCCAGATGAAATAACAAATAAAATTATTCTTTTAAAAAATAGCGATCAATATTTCATTCCTTCCTTTGTCTCTTTTCAATACGGAGTCTTAAGAGAGAATAGTAAACCTCATATGAGTGTTATAAAAAGACTTAATGAAAAAGGGTTATTGGATTATTTAGAAACTGTTCCTGGAACTGTTAAAGATAAAGATAAGGTTATAGAAAAAGTTAAGACTAAAGAATTAAGAGAATCTGAGTTCAGATTGAATTGTTTCAAAGTAGGTAAGGATATAAAGGATATTAAAGAAAAAACTATAGACTCTTTTATAGATTATTGGACTGAATCAAACACGAACGGTTCTAAAATGAAATTTGAAATGCAAAAAACATTTGATATTAAAAGAAGATTATTAAAGTGGGTTCATAACGAAAAAGAATGGAGCATCGATAAAAAAGAAAAAACATCTTTCGAAGGTACTTTCAAGAAAACACCTACAGGACTTTATAAAGCGTATTGTTCTAAATGTGGTAAAAGAGAAATGCCAAATGATAAATGGCAATTAAAAGAAGGATCTAATTGTTGTAGAGTAGATTATATTTCTGAGAAACCTAATAATGTGTGATGACGAAAAACATATAATTGATTGGATTTTAGATTCGACTGATAATTCTAGGCAGAAAGCTCTTTTTAGTTCAAGAAAAAAATCAATTAGAAGAGAACATAAAAAAATACCCTTAGATGATCAGATAAAATATTGTAAAGAATGTAAATGTTGTTGGATGACTATAACTAGATACATGACTAATAGTAAGTATATTAAATATCCGAAAGGTCACATGCCCTCAATTGGTAAAAAAAGAGAATTATGTAGAATATGTAAAGGAGAAATAAATGAAAATAGTTAAAACAAGGAAAGTAAAGACACCCGAAAGGACAGGTAAAAACGCAGGAATAGATTTTTTTGTTCCAAGCGATTGCAGACCTATGGTTTTAATTCCTGGAACTCGTGTGAATATACCTTCAGGAATACATGTAAAAATGCCAGATGGATATTGTTTAATAGCTTTTAATAAAAGTGGTGTAGCGTCTAAATATGGGCTTCAAATTGGTGCTTGCGTTGTGGATGAAAACTATACTGGAGAAATACATTTAAGCTTAGTGAATAATACTTCACAAAATATAGTTATAAACCCTGATCAGAAAATAATTCAGTTTTTAGTATTAAAACCTAACTATGTTGATATAGAAGTATTTGAAAAATTAAATGATATATATAAAAAATCAGATTACTTAGAAAGAGGATCAAAAGGTTTCGGGAGCACAGGAGAATGAAAAACATAATTGAAGAAGCAAATAAAATAGTAAACAAAAGATCAGAGGAAAAAGAAAGACAATATGGACCTTTTAATGAAGGTATGGAAAGAGCTGCTAAAATAGCTCAAGGCGCTACAGGAAAAGATATTACAGCTGCAGATATGTATTTAATATTGGTTGCTTTAAAATTATCTAGACAAAGTTACAACCATAAACAAGATAATTTACTAGACTCTATAGCTTATTTAGGAGCTTTAGATAATTATTATAATGAAAAACAAAACCCATATACTGACTCAAGAGGTAGAGAGGGAGAAAGTTGGTGTATAGAAAAAGGAGACAAGTAATGAAAAAACCATATAACACGACACAGTTAAACCCTGACACATCTTTTGAGAGACATGTTTATCATAGGGATCAATTTGCTCATTATTTAAGATGGACACATGTTTTAAAGATGGCGAGAATAGGTCAAAAAACTTTAGATTTCGGTTCTGGTTCGGGTTCTTTAGCAGAGGTATTCTATAGAAATAGATTTAAACAGTCAAAGTATATTGGACTAGAATACAGAGATAAAACGGTTAAAGAAGCTAATGAAAAATTTCAAAATGTAGATTGGATAGAATTTTTTCAATGTGATATTGTTAAAGATAATATAGAAAAATACAAAGATGATTGGGATTTCATTACTTCTTTTGAGGTAGCTGAGCATATTGGTAAAAATAACATTACTAAATACCTCCAACAAGTCAAATTGTTAATGGTAGATAAAACTAAATTTTTATTATCTACTCCTAATTATGATGAAAAAGTAGGAGCTGCAGGGAATCACACTTACGATTCTGGAGATGGTAGAGGAAAAGCTGTACAAGAGTTTGATCATAAAGAATTAGAAGAAGAAATATTAAAAAACGGTTTTACGATAGAACAAAAGTTTGGCACCTTTGCTAGTCAGACACATTACAAGCCCTTAATGAACGATTGGCAAAAAAATATGTTTGAAGAATTAGGCAAATATTATGATACTAATTTAATGAGCGTATTAATGGCGCCTATGTTTCCGGAGCAATCTAGAAATTGCTTATGGGTTTTAAGGAGGTAGTTTAATATGATTTATTTTAATTCAAATAATATAGATGATTTATTTTTAAAAGTATCTAATCAGCTTCTTGAAAAAGGTGATTTAATTGCTCCAAGAGGTATGAAAACCTTAGAACTGCAACATGTTTGGCTTGAATTAACTAATATGCAGAAATGCATAGTTAATTTGAAATCTAGAAAAACAAATAAAAGATATTTAAAAAATGAACTAAAGTGGTATTTATCAGGATCACTAAAAATAGATTATATAAAAAAATATTCTTCTTTTTGGGAAAAATTAATAGATAGCAATGGTACAATAAATAGTAATTATGGAAATATAGCTTTTATGCAAAAACAAAATGGTAAAAGTCAATATGAATGGTGTATAGAATCTATTAAAAAAGATGTCAACACTAGACAAGCTATAATAAACTATAATCAACCTAAGCATAAATATGAAAACAATAAGGACTTTGTGTGTACTATAGCACAACATTTTATGGTAAGGAATGGAAGATTAGATACTACTGTATTTATGAGGAGTAACGATCTTATATATGGATTAACTTATGACGCACCTTGGTTTTGTTTAATATCTAAAAAAATAGCTAAAGAAACAGGATTAAAATTAGGAACATATAGACATTATGCTGCTAGTTTACATGTATATGAAAGACATTTTGAAATGATAAACAAAATATCTAATGAAAAAACAAATTAATAAAATAGATATATATACATACTCTATGGAATTAGCGAAGATAGCAGCTCTAAGAAGCGAGGATCCTTATGTAAAAGTAGGTTGTTGTGTATTAAGAAAAGATAAAAGTGTTGCTGGGTTAGGATATAATGGTGCTCCAAGTGGTATTGAAATTGATTGGACTAACAGAGATAACAGACGTAAGAGAGTTTTACACGCAGAGGTTAACGCGTTAAGATATGTAAAACCTAACGAATGCCAATTAATAGCATGTACTTTGTTACCGTGTAGATCTTGTATACAAATGATAGCAGCTTATAATATAAAAATAGTATTATATAAAGATGTCTATAAAAAAGATGAAGCTGCTATTACTCTTTGTAAAGAATGGGATATAGAATTAATTAATATAAAGGGTTAAATAACTGTATAAAAAAATAAATAAACTGTTTTACTTCTGCTCGTTTGGACCTATATTCATTACGTGAATACTAACAATAACAAACAAAACACGGAGTTAAACATGAAAGGAACATTTAATGTAGATAAAGCTTTTGGCATAGAATTAGAATTATTAGCACCTACAAGGTTGAGCAGGAGAGATATTGTAGAAGCTTTAAATGAAGCTGATATAACAACAAGAATAGAAGGTTATAACCACGAAACAAGACCATATTGGAAATTAACTAGTGATGCTAGTGTAAATAGTAGAGAATCAGGTTATAAAGGAGATCTTGAATTAGTTTCTCCAAAATTATATGGTTTTGATGGAAAAATACAATTAGAAAAAGTTTTACAAGTACTTAACAATTTGGATTGTAAAGTTAATGTTACTTGTGGAACTCATGTTCATCACGATGTGAGTGACGATGTAACTAAAGATGTAACAAGCGACGAGAATACAGCTTATGACTTCTTAAATAGGTTAACTAGAACAGTCATGAAATACGAGCATTTAATTTACAAGTGTATATCTCCTTCAAGGTTAAATAGTATAAATGGTTCATATTGGACTAAACCAACAAGATTCGTATTGAATGGACATACCTCAAATGTTTATAAAGAAAGTTTAAATAAACGCGTTACAGAGGAATTAAAAAGCGATGTTCGTTATAGAAGAGTTGATGTACAAAGCACTAGATATTCTGGTTTAAATCTAGTTAATATGTGGACAAGAGGTTCTGTAGAATTTCGTTATCATCAAGGTACTTTAAACTTTGATAAATTATGGGCATGGATTGTTTTTACTCAAGCTATTGTTAATTCTGCAAGAGAATCAAAAAGAGTAAATTATGGAGCAGTTAAGAATTGTAAAGATGGTTTTTTTCACTTCAGAAGACATTTAGGATTTATCGGAACTACTTGTACAGAAACTAAATTTTCAAACAAAATGATGATGAATAGATTTAAAACTTTTAGCACTCCAGAAATGGAAGAAAAAAGAAGCTATTCTTCATACTACCAGCACGTTCAAAATCAAATACAAAATAGGAGTTAATATGTGTGGATTAGCAGGAGTAATTATAAAAAAAGAGGATAGGTCTCAAAAGGACTTATCCTCAGTGGTAAGTGGTTTCAAGCGAATGCTGTTATCAGCTAACTCGAGAGGTGGACATGCGACAGGTTATGCTTTGATAGATAAATATGGAGGTCATACAATAATAAAAAGACCTTTAAATGCTCATAAGTTTTTACGCGATGAAATATCTAAAGAAGCTCTTAATATTGTTTCTGAAGACATCACTTGTATATTAGGTCATACTAGATATGCAACTTTAGGAAGTCCAAGTAAAAATAGAAATAACCACCCTATAAGAACAGGTAATACTATTGGAACTCATAACGGTTCTATACATAACCATAAGTACTTATTTAATAAGTACAATATGGACCGTCATGCAGAAGTTGACTCAGAAGCTATTTTTAGACTATATGAAACATCTAAAAGTGCAAAAGATTTTTCTGAAAACCGACTACCAACTGTGAGAGGTCGAGTCGCAATTGTTTGGAGCGACTTAGAATATCCAGAATACGTTTATATGATTAAAGGTAATAATCCATTAGAAATGTTTTATATACCTAGTTTAAATATATACGCATATGGAAGTACCAAAAACATAATAAAGTCGTCAGGTTGGTTGAAATATGAGCAAATAGATATAAAACCTAATACTATGTTAAGGATAAATACTAAAACATTAAATATTAGAACTAAGAAAATAACTCATAAAGAACCTCTACCTAAGAAAAATGTTTATTATGATGATAGTATTGGTGCTTATACTGATTTTAATTACAAAAAAACCGTTAAGCAGTTTGTTCCTAGGTTTTCTTTTAAAGACAACTTAAGACAGCAAGAGCAGTTGTTTGAACAAATCGCGCCTGACGGCACAAACATAAGGAAGATAAAGCTATAATGAAATTATTTGTTTATGGAACATTAAAAAAAGAAGGCGCTAACCATAGGTTTTTAAATAAATCTAAATACTTAGGAGAGCATAAAATAAGTAATTTCGTATTGTTTGATATGGGTTTCGGTTTTCCTTACTTAAAAACTCTAACTGGAGACTTTGATGAAGACGAGTTTGTATACGGAGAAGTCTACGAAATAGATAAAAAAACATTATCTAATATAGATAGATTAGAAGGTCACCCCAACCACTATAGAAGAATATTAATTAATTATGGTAAGGAAGTTGCTGGTATGTTTACGTATGTAACTACTTACAATTATATTCCTGAAGCAGCTTCCATATTAAGGTATGGTTATTGGCCTATAGCGAAAAAGATTAAAGTGATTATTGATGGTAGGAAATATTATGATACGGCAGACAAATTAGTATTCCACATGAGATTTTTCGATGGAGATAGAACACCAACTAATAAAAGTTATATGGACTTAGTGCAAGAACGTAGTCTATTGAATTTAAATACTTATTATGAAGAATTATTTATAAGAGATTGTATTCATAATAACATAATAAAGGAGGTATTATAGAATAAAACATCTAATATAAAACACAACTACAATATGGAAAAAAGCTCTAATTAATTTTTAGGGCTTTTTTGTTTTATTAAAGCACTATATTTTTATAAATTATAAAGTACAATTATAGTAGGAATTATGTCTAAATCTAAAGAAGGTACAGCGCTTACTACTGAATTAGTAGGCATAAGAAACTTAAAAACAACAGGTAATTACCGCTTGGAATTTGATGTTTTTGAGATTGATTCGCATAAGGTAGCAGAATTAATAATGAAGTTAAATAAAGCTTTTATGATGGGATTAGTGGAGATTGATTAGATGAGTATCAAACAGGAGGAAAACAGGACGTCTGATGGAAGATTTAAAAAAGGTGTGAGTGGTAATCCTGATACTAAATTTAAGAAAGGACAATCAGGTAATCCTAACGGCAGAAGAAACGCTTATACTGATTTAATAAAAGATTTTAGCTTTAATAAAGTAGGAGAAAAAGAAAGAAGGGAAGTAGTTGTTAGTAAATTATTCCAATTAGCAGAACGCGGAGATTTAAGGGCTATACAATTTATAGTAGAGAGATTAGAAGGAAAAGCTTTAGAACGCCAAGAACGTACAACTAAATCAGAACCAATACAAGTAATGGTTATTGATGATTGAATGGACAGTAAATAAAACTAGAAGGAAAATATTGAACGACCCTTCTCGGTTTAAAGTGATTGTTGCTGGTCGAAGATGGGGTAAAACAGTTTTGAGTTTAATGTATTTACTTAAGGATGAATTTAAACCTAATGAACGACGTTTCTATATTACACCTACATACCGACAAGGAAAGATGATTGTATTTCCTGTATTGCGTCAGATGTTTAATGGATTTGTAGGAGCTAAATTAAATGAATCTGAGATGAGTGTTGTATTTGAAAATGGTGCGGAACTTTCAGTAAAAGGAGCAGATAACGAGAACAACTTAAGAGGCGTAGAACTTACTAAGTGCGTTATGGATGAAATGGCTTATATTAAACCTCATGTATGGGAAGAAATTATATATCCAATGTTAACAACAACACAGGGAAAGGTATTATTTATAGGAACACCTAGCGGCTATGATATGATGTATGAATTATATAGTAAAGGGCAATCAGACCCCGAATGGAAAAGCTGGCAGTTTAAAACTATAGATGGTGGGTTCGTACCTAAAGAGGAAATAGAAAGAGCAAAAAGAACAATGGATGAGGTTGTATTTAGGCAAGAGTTTGAGGGTTCTTTTGAAACTACTGGTAACAGAGCTGCTTATAATTTTGATAGAGACACTCATGTTATTAAAGCCGCAGAACTATCTAAAGATTTATGGTGGGGCGTTGATTTTAACGTGGACTATATGACTGCTACATTAGCATGTACTTACTCTGATTCCACAATACATTTTTTTGATGAAATTAGATTAAAAAATAGTAACACAGAAGAGTTGTCTATAGCTATGAAAAAAATCGCACCTAATATTGAATGTTATCCTGACCCAGCAGGGAAAGCACGTTCAACAACATCAAGGCGCTCCGATCATCAAATACTTAGAGATCATTCTTTCTTAATCAGGGCTAAGAAATCTCATCCAAGTCATATAGACCGCTTGAATGCTTTAAATAGAAAGTTGAAAGATGCTGAAGGTAATATTGGAATGACCGTTGACCCTAGTTGTATATATTTAATAAAGGACTTAGAGCAATGTCAAAGAGATAAAAGGGGAGGGTTAGATAAATCAGATATGAATCTCACTCACGCTTTAGACGCTTGCTCATATGGTGTCAGTCATAAGTTTCCTATACGTAAGATGATAGGTACGAGTGTAAGTTGGTGAAAAATATTTTAAAAGCTGCAAGGGGAAAATTGCTAAACAATACAAGAGGAATTAAAGATGTATAATTTTGGAAAATCTGTAAATAGAGTAGTGATCCCTGAACTATCAGAACAAGCAGTATTACAAAGTGTTAAAGATGCTGGTAGGAACTATGTCGAACAGGAACATTATAATTTAATGGAATCATTAGACTTTTACTATAATCAAAACCTTGATTCTCATTTAGAGCCTTGGTTTGCTAGTGAGTCATTGAGCCAAGTTCCACCTTTTATAAGTTCTTGCGTTCCTAGATTTGCAAAAGCGCGTATGATGTTATATAAGCAGGATCCTAAAAGACTAATAGGTGGAGAGAAAAATGACATGTATGATGAATTGGCTTATAAATTAAATTCTAAAACTAGAGAATTTGCTGAATTATCTTGGCTTTTAGGTTGTTGTTATTTTAAATCAAGATTCAATGACAGGTATCAAAGATTAGAATATGAGGTACTACCTAAGGTACAAGAATATTATTTTAATGGAGAATCAGAGCCTTATGGTTATTCTTATGAAATAGAAAGCTATGAGTATGATAATAAAAGATTCGTATTTTGGTCTGAAGATAGAGATGGTGTCCAAGGCATGCATTTTGAATACGATCAAAAAGGTAAAAGATATGCGGTAGAGGGTAACCCCGACATGGTAAATCCTTTTGGTATAGTTCCTATTAGTAAAATTGAGATGACTAAAGGCAGTTACGATGTAACAAGAACTGCTTTACATATTGCTATTGCTATGACTGAAATTGCTCTATCTGTTCGCTTTAGATTAGGTCAAGCTGTTTTTACAGGTATTGAAGAAGGGCAAAGTAAGTTAACTGCAGGAATAGATAATGCTTATGTACTACCTGAAGGAGCGTCATTTAATTATGTAACTCCTGGTGGCAATCTAGTTGAGTTAATAGAAGCCACTAAATCTATGGCAAATCAAGTAGCAGAAAACAACCAGTTGAGAATTAGGTGGGGTGATTCATCTGGTAATGCACCAAGCGGTGAAGCTTTAAAAATATTAGAGATAGAAAATCTAGAAGCGAGAGAAAGCGACATTTCTTATTTTAGGGAATGGGAAAATAACAGATATAATATTGATAAAAAGATATTGGAAACTTATAATATAGTTAACTTATCAGAAGATTATTCTGTAGACTTTTCTGAGATATCGTTTCCTATGTCACCTAAAGAAGAGCGAGAGTGGTTAAGTTGGAAGCTGGATAATAATGTTATGACTCAAAAAGATCTTTTATTATATTTCAATCCTGACATTTCCGACGAAGAATTAGAAACAAAAATGGCCAATATAATACAAGAGAATCAAACTGTAGCAGCAAGTCAACAACCACAATCAACATTTCAAAGAATATTAAATGGCACAAGTACAACCAGCAGTTGATACTTTCATAAATGAAATAAAGGGTCTTGAAAAAAACTTCAATAAAGATCTCAATATTGCTATAGTTAATCTAAGCAGGGCTAGTGATACTCAACTTATAAACTCTATGGCACAACTAAATCTTTTTAATGAGATAATAGAAAAAGGATATGGTAATGCTTTAAATAAGTTAGATGCTCAATATACCGCTCTACTTGAACAAGCTATCAAAGAAGCTGAAAAGCGTGGAGTAACGGCATTAAGTGGACCAGGTTTGCAGGGTTTAGAAGTGTTAAAGGATTTAAACATTGACAACCTACTTGATGAAGCTAATAGGCATTCTAATATATTAACACAGCAATTGTTTCAAAACCTTTATGCTGGTTTACCACCTAATCAAATTATAGAAAATTTAGCAGGTACAAATTTAGCAAGCCACCAATTAGCAGTGGCGACTTATACTGGTATTAAAACTTTCGATGATACCGCTAGGTATAAAATATTTGAAGGCTTAGATGTTAAATGGACTTATTTCGGCCCATTAGATGAAAGAACAAGGGATAGTTGCAGGAATACTAAAGGGAATGAGCCTGAAGGTGGTTATACAGAAAAGCAGGTATTGTCAACCGAAACCCCTTTCGGGTTAAGAGGCGGTTATAATTGTCGTCATTCTTGGGAGGTAAGGTGAAATCTAAAGATATAATGCCCTTTGAAAAAAGAAAGTGGTTAGAACTTGGAGGTAAACTTGTTACAAGAATATTAGAAGATACTGAAAAGGGTATAAGCCAAGATGCTGCTGGTGGTAAATTTCGTAAGTACAGCGAAGATTATGAAAATAAAAAGAAAACAGGTAAAGCGGGACCGAAGGGAGTTTCTAATAATAAGCAAGTATCACCTCCAAACCTTAGATTAACAGGTGCGATGCTTAATTCGTTAAAGGCTCAAAAACCTACAAGCGAAAGTGTTGAATTAAATTATAGGGAAGGGTTAAAATTTGAGGGCAATGCTAAAAGAAAAAGAAATGTGTACGGGCTTAACAATAATAATGAAGAGTTTGTGAAGAAGTTTTTTAGAGAAGAAATAGATGATAGAATTATAAAATTTAGCAAAAAAGATATTATAGTTGATTTAAAAATATAATTTTATTATAGCTGTTTCAAAAAATATTAGTATTTAATTAAATTTAATTAACTAAAGAGGAAGACAGAATGTCTGAAACTACAACAGAAACAGTACAAGATAACGTACAAGAGGTGACTCCTAACAGTCAGAATGAAACTAATGAAACGCCTGATGTCAATAGTTTTATAGCTGAAAGCAAAAAGTATAGAAGTAGGGCACAAGAAGCAGAAGCCAAATTGAATGAATTAACTAAAAACCTTGAGAAACAAGAGGAAGAAAAGTTAGTTCAGCAAAATAAGTGGGAAGAATTAGCAACAAAACGCCAGTCAGAATTAGATTCTATTAAATCTGATTATGAAAGGTTGATGGCTGCTGAAGAAGCTTACAAAGAAGAGCTTTTGAGTGCTTTAAGTGAAGGAGAAAGAGAATCTTTTAAAGATTTGACAACTACCCAACTTAAAGTTATTACAGATAAAATTAATAATCAATCTCAAGATGTAGTAGCTACAAGTTCTACCCCTGCTAGATCATCAAACCCCAGTAATAAGGATTGGGTTAATATGTCTTCTGAAGAGAGAAGATCTAATTGGGGAAGTATCTTACAAAGCTACGTTAAGAGATAAAAACTTAAGGTAAAACAATGGCAAAACATTATCAAGGCAATCCTGTCACAACAACCACCGATCAGCATTTCATACCTGAAATTTGGGCTGATGGAATTTATAAGTTCTTTGAAAGAAAAACAGTTTTCAGAGGATTAATAGATGACTATTCCGCATTAGTTGGTTCAAAAGGTTATGGAGACGCAATCAATATCCCAGAAATGAGTTTAATTAGTGCTAGTGATAAATCAGCAGGTTCTGATGTATCTTACGACGCAACTGCAACAACTACAACTCAGTTATCAATTAATAAGCACAAATATGTAGCAAAGCTTTTTGAAGATGTCGCTCAAATACAGTCTGAGGCTGATCTAGTCTCTAAGTATTCAAGAATGATGGGTGAAGCTTTAGCTCGTCAGGTTGATGCTGATATTTGGGGCGAATTAGACGGATTAAATGCATCTCAAGCATTATCTGCTGATGATACATTAACTGCTGCAGTTTTTGAATCAGCTCTCGCTACACTAGGTGAGGCCGATGTGCCTTACATGGACGGTGAATGTGCAATGGTTGTTAATCCAACTTTATTTGCAGACATCCTTAATCCTAGCGCTGGTATCGCTCAGTATTTCATCAGAAATGATGCGGTCGGAGAAGGTAACAGAGGACTAAGATCAGGAATGGTTGGTTCATTGTACGGCATTGATGTATATATGAGCAATACTGTTTCAACTGCTGGTACAAGTTCTACAATACCAGGTGCTATCTTCCATAAAAGTGCTGCTGTATTTGCTTCACAACAGGAAGTTAGAGTTCAGTCAGAATATTCTGTTGACGCTTTGGGTACAAAAGTTGTATCTGACTTATTATACGGAGTCAAATTGATTGACGATTCTGATAACAAGAAAGGTGTTAAGTTTACTAACGTAGACTAATAACCTAATACAATCTAGGGGAGTTGTTTGGCGACTGCTCCCCTATTTTACGGAGATTAATATGCAATATTGGTTAAATAAAATTACAAATAGAATGGAAAGGTTGGAAGAGGAGCTGCTTAAAAAACACCCAGAGAAGCTTGAAAGTCTTGAAAGGCAAGGATATATAAGGGTAGTCAGCGAATACAACCACGAGCAGTACAATAAGAGCCCCAAAAAGGTATCTATAAAGAAAACGATTAAGAAGGTTGCTAAGAAAGTGACTAAAAAGAAAAAATAATACAAAGCATAGACAGTCTCGTTCACGCTTTGTCATAGCTTAGAGAGGAAGAAAAATGGCAGACTTACACACATATTCAGTACAAGAATCACTTAATGCAACAACAGGCGGTCAATGGACAGTTTCAAGTGCTGGCACCGCAGGAAGTTCAGCAGACGTTGCGAATACAATTCATAAATCATTATTAAGTAATACAGGAACACTAGGTATTTATAGTGCAGTAGAGATTTATTTTAACTTTGCTACATCAGAAACAAATGTAAATGCTAGTAATGATATGATTATTCCAAAGAATACAATGACTTTTATTACAGTCCCTAGAGGATTAGGACTAACAATATATTTTAATTACAATTCTACCAGTACAACTACTGGTGCAGTAAGATTGGTGGAGTGTTAAATGCAGAGTTCTATGATTAAATCTGTTACTGAGGACTTTGGTAATGGAGGTACAATAGATGGTGATATTACAATTACAGGAGACCTACAAGTCAATGGCGGTGGTTCACTTAGCTTTGATGAGATAGTTCAAGGTACTCAGGTAATTGATGTAACCAATACAGAAGCCTTATTAGTACGCAAGAATAATGATGGTGGGGATGTCTTTATTGTGGATACTACTAATTCACGAGTAGGTATAGGAGTTGTTCCAACACACAATTTAAATGTCTATAATGGTA
>Ga0181389_1000125_pt1 | contig 28354 bp, 38 predicted proteins | sample 12SPOviralmetaG_FD_130121 | JGI IMG/M metagenome (GOLD analysis project Ga0181389, IMG submission 130121) | Marine viral communities from the oligotrophic San Pedro Time Series (SPOT) site, San Pedro Channel, CA, USA - 12 SPOT_SRF_2010-06-29 | ecosystem: Environmental > Aquatic > Marine > Strait...
CCATAATCTTCACCATATCGTGTGTGTGGCCTTTTATCTTGCATGGTAGTTTTACCTTAGCATTACAGTTGTCTAGCATTACCACAGTACAAAGAAGATCGATGGGTGCATATTGTGTCTTGCAATAGACTTTGGTTCCTTCTTGAATATATCGTTGTACGCTCATTGTTTATTTTCCTCATCATCGATTTCAATCAATTTTCCAAAATACTTATGTAATTTTTTAATATGTTCATCACTTATTCTTTGTTTATTGTGCAACCATCTATGGACAGTTTGCCTAGATACTTTTATAGATTTGCTCAACATTGATTGTGTTACATCATATTCATACATAGCGAACTTTAATGGAAATAGTTTTTCATTATCGATAGGTCGAATAATCGAATCAATATACTCTGTTAGCTCTTTAATAATTTCTTGCTTTTGTTCTTCAGTCATTGTTCTTTGTCTCCTGTTGTTTCATTCTTTCGATTTTACCTTGTAGCCATCCAATCTGATATGGATGGGCAGTGTTCTTGACAAGCTTCAGAAGCGATTCCATTTCCGTGCTTGTTTTCGCGTTATCTGCCATGATAGCAATCATCTTTGGGCTTATGTGTATACGTGCCATTTTATTCTCCTATTGTGTTCCAAAAGTCAGCAAAGCTTTTATCTTTTCGCAGCATTTCAATTTGATCTGCATCGAGGTTATATTTCATGTCATTATGAATCCACTGCAAAGCATCGATCAAGATAGTGTTGTCATTATGTATTTCGTGGGCTTCTTTGGCATCCATAACGCGTTGCAAGAAGTTATCCTTATACGTTGCAAGGGTGTCGGTTGTTTCAGTAGCCTTATTTCGTGATTCTGGAGCTTTTGCATTTTCTACTTTGATGCAATGAGAAATGAAGTCTTTTCGATTCCCTCCCATGTGTGATGGGGTTGTGCTCGATAACCACTTCAATAATCCTTGACTCCACTTTGATCCCGACCAAAACCGAGCGGGACCGGAAAACTCTTTTCCCAAAGAAACAAGTTTCTGCATGATGTATATATCGCAGACCTGCAATTCAAAAGATAAATCTTTATTGCTTCGATGCTGTTTCCATTTTTGCAATACAACAGCCTTCATAGATTTATATTCTTGTATCGGGTTCATCGATTCCCAATCACATAAACAATGGCCATTCCATTTGTTCCAAAGCTCCACAAACATATGCACATCATTTTCATCAGCATCGTTAGCTTTTATATTTTGAGTATTATTATTTTTCTTTAGCTTTATGGGTGTCATATCTTGCACCCCCGGGGTCTCAGATTTTGGACTGGTGGGGGTATCGAATGTTGGACGGGTCTCAGATTTTGGACGGGTATCAAATGTTGTACCCCCTAATCGATATTTGATAGAACCAATGTTTGTCTTTCCTACTTCGATAATTGCTTTTCGTTCTCTTAATTTCGATAATCCTCTTTTCACTGAAGATCGACTTAATCCAGTAAGTTCTTGTATTGTTCTGCTCGTTGGAAATGCGATTCGATCATCATTCCATGCATGGATAGCAAGAGACATATAAATCAATAGTTCGGCACCACCGGCACCTTGCAATGCTGTTATATCGTCTTTTGTTATTTTTCCATATTGACATCGATTCTTTGAATCATTATTATTATTTGGCATTAGGTTTTCCTTTTGTTTTGTTTGTTCAATGATTGTTGGGTAGGGGTCACGGGGTCCCTACCCTTTTCTAATTGTGATATAGATTGCTTCATGTTCAAAATCACTCGCATAATACTTATGAGCAGAACAAGAATAAATCTGTGAATCATCATCGATAATCTTTGCATCTTGAATCACATCATTCATTGCTTTAATTAGATTATCAAGGTCCGGTCTTTTCGTGTGTATGATTCTTTCACGCGGGTATTTCTTTGCCTTCATATATTTTGGTCTGGGAAATATAAAAACATACGAAATATGTATAGGCTCTGATGAATATAAATAAACGGAATCATGTGATGCTTTCAAATATGCTTTTGCAGCTTTACGAAAATCTTTATACTTCTTTGGATAGTACGTTCCAAACCTAGATACCCGTGGCCTCGGACATGCTACCGGAGCCAACGGTATTTCCAACTCATGTTGTATTTTCATACATCACCAAAGAATATAAAATGAAGATCCTTTGCTTGCTTGCTTTTGCTTTTCGAAAAATATTTGATTGTCTTTTTTAGATTCTCATGTTCTTTATCGATGGGGAACCTTGTTCCATTTATGTAGTTGGTTATCGTGCTTCGATTCACATCAAGAATCCGAGCGAATTCGGATTTAGATAAACCATTCTTTTTTAGGTTATCTCGTAGGTATATGTCAAAATGCATCTTGTCTCCTTTTGAAAGTATGCACTATCAATATATTACAAGGTGGCAACACTTTATATATATAGGACAAAATGTGTCCATTTAATAGACAACACGCTGTATGGTAGTATCCTATCGATAGGAGGTAAATCATGCAACAATCATTACGAGTAACATATAAGCCAAAAACCCCGCTCGGGGAATACATAAAAATGTGGTGTATACATCGAGGTATTAGTCAAAAAGAATTCGCAATCGGTGTTGGATATACATATGCACACCAGGTCTTTAAACTGAAAAGAGTATCACTAGATACGTACTTCAATATGATCGACTACATGGGCAAAAACTCAACATTACCAAAATCATTTTATGCAATCAGAATCAAAGACATAATCACAGGAGAATACAAATGGACGAAATAGTATTTATCGACACAGAAACAACCGGGCTTAATTCATCGATTCATGAAATCATCGAAATAGCCATCATTGGAAAAAATACAAACTACAATCAAAAAATAAAACCAAACCATCTTGAACATGCACACCCTAGAGCTTTGGAAATAAACGGATATACAGCACGAAAATGGAAACACGCGATTTCATCGAAAGATGCAGCCATGGATATAGCGAAAATGATTGAAGGCAAAACTATTGTTGGGCACAATATAAAATTCGATATGAGCTTCATCGATGAACTTCTTCACCAACATGGAATATATGTTTTTTACGATAGAAGATTAATCGATACTATGACTTTGGCTCATGAGCATTTGAAACCTTGTGGAATCAAAAGTATTTCGATGGATTCAATCCGATCATTCTTTGGTTGGCCTCATACGGATGCACACACAGCCTTGAAAGATGCTGAAGATTGCAGAAGATTATATTACAAGCTCAGCAAAGCCAGCAAGCTTCAAAGGCTATTATGGACTCACAAAACAAAGATCAAACATTTATTGAAAATGATTTTATAGTTGCAGTATCATGAAAATAATAAATACAATCATTAAGACTATTAATTCTGGTTCATCTTTTATATTCATTTGAGTTTATTAATCATCGAAAAGACTTTTCTTATTTGAGCAGATAAGAGCTCCATTTTTTTTTCGACTTGCGTTAGTCGTAGCTCTAATTGTGTAACTAATTGATCTTTATCTTCATTCAGTGCTTTGATTACAATCTCGAATCGATCACGCATTTTTTCTTCTCTATCGATAGCTTCAAGACGTAGCTTTTCAGTTTTGTCTTGTTGCTCTTTTACGTCTTTTCGCATCTGAACATATTGCCAAACAAGAAAACCAACAAAAGGAGTGTTGGTGAATAAGTCGATTAAAATTTGGTTGGTTGTTGGGTCCATCATACTTCCTTATTTGTTATTAAAGTATAGGTGAACGTCCTGTATCCTAGGGAGCTAATTTGTAGCTCACAAAGCTCTAAAAATCTTTCAAAATCATTGTTGTTTTGGAACACCTGACACCCTGCACTCCAACGATCTACATACAAAGAACCGCCTTCTTTTTTCGATGATCGATGTAAATTCAGACCGATCATATCTTTGAATATAGGGCCACCATATCTGGGTGAAAATGATTTATCCCCATCTCTCCAAAATCGGACTGATCGAATTTGTCGCAATGCTTTATATCCTCGATGTGATCCAATCTTATATGCTCCCCGAGCTTGTTGCGGATGCATATACACAGCACAATCACGATAATCTTCTTTTGTCAGCCAGTATGCTCCTGGGTCTGTTGTGAATGCTGCTGTTTCTGTAATCCATTTCCCGTTGCATCGATACGCGATTACTATCTGATCATCGAATCGATTATCTTTTGGATCAATAACATTACGGATTCCAATGATGTTTAAATCATAATCACCATCTTCGAAAATAGCAAAACCATGTTTTTTTACATTCCAAAGAATCGGTGGTAGTTCATTATATTCTTTTACAATCATTTTATGTATTCCGGTGCAAGTTTAATAGTCATAGACCAGTTATTGCTTTGCCATGATTTTTCAACAATCTGAACAAGCTTATTTTCAAAGTTTAAATCTGAATCAGTTAATGCGAGTATATCACCAACTTCGATCCATCCAAAGCGAGGGGAACACGTATATTGTAAAAACTCACTTGGAAAGGCATTATTTCGAATCATATCAAAACAGATTAAAGCGGCTGTGTCTATATCATGAATGAAACTTGTTTCAATAACTTTTGATCTCGTACCATATTTGTTTAATGATTTTACTGCTATATCATTGATGTTCACTTTATCACCATATAGCATTTCATTTCCGGTCAATCTTTGCTTTGCTTGATAGGCTTGCTGTTTCATATCAAAACAAAATTTGATTGTTATATCATTAATCAAACTTGATGTATCCCCTCTTTGCTGTATTCCACTAGATGATGAAAACTCTGGACTCGCTATAATCGATGCAATCGAAGTTGGTTTAATACCGCTAGCGAATAAATCCAAAACTGGTTTCATTCCATTCTTGCCCTGGATAACTGAAATAGGCAACAATGGAATAATCTCTTTTTCAAGAAATTCGATTGCTGATATTTCTTCATCATTGATATACCCGGCTATTTTGTAGCTATTCAAAAATGTATTTAAAGCTTCCCATGCAACATAATCTATATCTTGTTGGCCTTGCTCCAGACACCATAAACAAATATCACCCGCTCCATTTATCGCATCTTTTGTTGTTGGTGAAATCAAGCCTCCACCGAAATACCAAGAGCAAAAATATCGAGCATTTTCATCATCGACAGGGTTTTGAAATGAACCACCGGAATGTGTGAAATGAACAAATGAAAATACACGACCATCATTCCTAACCCACTTCTCTACATTCTCTACTCTATTATTGCCTAAATCATCGAATAAGCGAACTCTTGGAGCTTGCACATCATGTGGAGCTATTGCCAACCATAGTTTATTTGTTCCACCGCTTTCTGCATATATTACATATGCCGGGGTAGCTCCATAATCTACTGTTAATTGTTCATCATCGATTGTTTGTCCTGGGTCTCCAAAAACAATAGGCAAGGTTTTTTCTTTGTGTACTTCTAAAACCTCTAAAAGAAAATTCACATTTTGAATTGCTGTTAATGGGGACAATGTTGGATTCACAAAGTCCGATAATTCAGATGCACTTATTCGAGCACCTTGACCCATTGAAGTTGCATGCAATGATGTTTCCAATACTGGTACTTCAATAGAACATTCAAAGTATCCTTTCTTTCGATCTCTGTGGCCAAAAATAGGCTCTTTAATCAAACCTTTAATCAAAACCACGCGATCATCAAAAGACTGTTGTTCATGGCTGTTTATGAGAATATATGAAAGCTCAGCAAAAGCATTTTCCAAAGTATTATTTTGTGAAGCTTGCAAAGCTATATCTTCACCGATCAGATAGCAAGCTATCGAAGTGCTATATGCTGAAACTTGAAAACCGATTTCAGATAAAGAGCTATTGAAATCTGGTTCTTCAAGAAGCCCGCCCTGGAGCTGAATCGATCCGAGCGATGAACCAACAATCATTGGTTTTGTACTGGCATAATATACGCGACCATTCCAATCCAACTTTAAAATAAAAACTGGATAGGCACCTTTCCATGATTGTCTTGTTTGTCTTATTGTCATATTATTTCCAATAGATTTATGGTCCCAACTCGCATAACCTCACCTAGTCCATTTCCTACAAGCTCTTCACCTGTAATCGAATCTATATTGATTTCAGAATCAATAATGGATAATAAATGTTGTGCTCTTCGATTATAAACTCTGGTATCATCATTGGTTGTAATGCTCGGGAGATATACAAGAGGTTTTTGACTGCCTTCTAGCTCTCTTAATACACCCTCCAAAAGATAAGGTACGTCTTGATAGACACTTACTGGAAGTGCCCCTGATGATGAAGATGCCTTGTAGTAATCTGGATCTGCATTTGAATCATAGAATGATGATATATCGACACCATCCGACCATGAAATCTGTATTGTTCTTTGGCTAGGTGAAAATGATTTTGAGTATCTTGTTTTGTCTGGTGTGGTTGTAACAATGTTTCCCCCTTCGATGCTTATTTTTCTGCCTTTACTATATTGTGTTCCGGTTATAGCAAGTGGCCCAAGGTAAAGACCACCCAATCGAAGTTGGTTATGTATTGTCTTTTGTGATGGAAACTCTAAAGCCCATCGATTGGCTACAATACCATTTAAATTAACAACGATTGTGGCATCTTTCGGAATGAAAAATACATCCCCATCAAATGATGGTTCACCATCCAATAACACACTACAAAGCTTTCCCGAGCCTGCACCAAAAGCACCTTCTGTATTGGAAACAACATTGAAAAAAGATACATTTTCCCCTGCTTCACACATTGCAATATATCCTTTGAGCTCATTGTGGAAATAATATGTTTCATCCAAAATCGTAGGTGTTAATTGCTTTATGGTTTTGCCTTGCCTTTGATATGTATGTTTCATTCCTGAGCTTGTTTCAAAACTGAATAAAGTTTGCCATGAAGCTCCATCCCAGTATTTTAAAATAGCATCTTTAAAATTGAGATTGGATAAATGTAATCCGATTATATCGTTACCAAAATTAGTTGCTGTTGTCGATAACTCCAAAGCTATTCTTTGTGATGGAATACTTGTCCCAGGGGAGACAGGGGCACTGTTCCATTGTACTCTCGGGGAGGGTGATATATCATAGAACACATTATCTATTCCAACATTACTTGTGGCTTTTATATTCCATTCATCACCAATATATGATGGACCTCTTTGAGCAAAAACACCAATCCCATTTTTAATAAATTGTGGTTTTATATTTGAAAATCTTTTTCCGATTAAATCATCTTCACTTATGTTTGTCATGTCAGCCAAACCATAGTTGTCACTCGCGATCATTTTATAGTATCGACTTTCAGCAATAACACTACCAGGGCTTCCATCGATACCAAAAATCAATGTTGTTCTACTTGTAGAACCGGCTGCAGTGGTGCTTAAAGATTGATCTTTGAAACCAACATTAAATCTTCTTAATGAATCAAAACCTTTGTATCTCCAATAGAATGCAGCTTTTCCATCATAAATCATCATTAAAATTTCGATAGCTTGATTCAAGTCTATATTTTGTTGCAAGATTGAAGTCGAGCCTACACCTTTATCAAAAACCTCGATTCTACCTTCGTATACTTCACAAACCATTTTCCAATGATCGCCACTACTTAATTCAGTTTGTATTTCAATAATGTTTTTTACATGCTCATTATCATCTTCATTAACAATCAATTCAGCATTGACAATAATCCCTTTTGCATAAGCCGGGGTAATCGATTCATTTCTAGTCAATAAATAATCTGTTTGTGATGATGTTACCTGTAATTGAACATAATCAGATTGCAATAATTCTGTACCTGTACCAGAAGCAACTAATCTTGATGATGAACTAGGCAGTATCATAGGGAGCCATGTGAAGGTGCTTTGTGCTCTTCCAAAAGGATTTAAATCATAGTTATATGCTTGTGTTCTATACGGGGTTGTGATCGTTGTAAAACCTCCCATATACATAATGCCAACAGATTCGCCATGGTTCGATGTGGACCAGTTATGGGCAAGTATGGAGCCACCATAATATGAGCATGAAATGAATTGAGAAATGCAGTCTGTGGAATCAATAAAAAATATCGATGGTTGGCTTGTTGGAGATCCATTGGTAAGCAATGAAAACCAAATTCGATTATCATTAGAATAAAATCCAACAATGGTATTATCTGAAGTATCTTTTGCATAAACAACAACCGATCCATTGGGATTGGTATGGCCTGTTAGCCAACCATTTTCCATATCCGTATCGCTTCCAGTAGCAAAATCGTTTGTGCTTCCACCTGCATTTATTTTAATATATTTCCCTGCTGTTCTTAATGAACCGGCCTGAAAGAATGCATGAGGCATTAGCATGAAATGAATAGCATCAGTTTCAGCTATATAAGACAAACAAAGTTGGTTATGAGTTTTGAATACCTGTATCGAATGAAAACCGAATAAATCCACGCTATCATCGGTTGTAACTTTTTTAAAAGAACCACCACCATCAACGGATGCATATTGTAATAAATGATTTTTGTTTGTATCTCCAGAGCTATTGGAATATGCTGAAAACACCAATAGAATCTGTCCATGCATCGATTCACAAGAAACTCGGTCTATATCATATTTCGATGATGAAACATCAATTTTTTCATCCAATGCGAATTTACTGGCCAAAGAAAAACTTGATCCATCTAAAGATCGATATACATTCACATCCAGTTTGTCGTCTATTTCGATGCATACAATACAAATATATGAATCATCATTCAATTTTGTTATACAAGGTTTCCCTTCATTTCCAAAACTAACTTTGGTTCCAATGTTGGCTATAATCGAATTTGATTCAGCTCCTGAAGCATCAACAGAAGTTGTTCGGATTGTTCGAACACTTGTGCTTGTAATGGTTTCATAAACAACAATATAGCCACCATCATCATCCGAAATTATATCATGTTGGCCATATTCAAAAGTAACTGATCGCGGCTTTAAATTTCTCCACCCTTGAATCAAAGAATCTGGATTATTACCATATACAACAGAAGTGCTATCTTGATTGTTCTTTACTTTATATTCAGCCGAGCTAGCCGAGCCTGCTTTGGATGTTAGCACTTGAAGATCTGCATCGATTATGGTTTGTCCAGACGCACCCAGGAATAAGCCTGTGGATCGATCCGGTGTTGGTATATCTGCAATCGGTTTATCTGTTGTAAAAGTCGAAACAAAAACGCTCCCTTCGAGAACATCATTTGAAGTAAAGTTATACGGGACCAAAAACCCTCTTAAATAATCTTTGTTTTTTTGAGCCATGATTAATAATCCCCTGATGCTTTGTTATTTGAAAATCGATTCATTATCCCACCTCTTTTCGATGATGCCATTGCATATCGATCAAAATGTTTAAATGGGTTCATAACTATAACTTCTTGTGCTTTTGGTGCTTCCCCACGCTGCAATTTAGCTATCCCGGCCTCGCCCCCTAGGTTCTGAACAGTCCTTCGATCCAAAACCGCTTCACCAGTCAATACTGTGATGTTACGGGTATCTTCACCTTTGCCAATCATACCACCCATGTGAAATTCAGGAGCGGGTTGTGTTGCAACAGCCCCGGCCTGCAAAGCACCAAGAGCACCAATGGCCACCATTGCAGGAACAACAGGAGCGACCTCCATAACTTTTTGTGCTGTTGTCATAGCAATGTTGGCAATAGCTGAAGCTTGATTTATTCGAAAAGCAATCATAGCCGCTTTGGCATTTTCACCGGATACGTTTTTGATTATAGTGGAAACAGCGTTGGCACCTTCTACACTTTGAGCAATAATAGAATCCACAAGCTCGATTCTTTTTTTTCTTTCTTTTTCTAGTGCTTCTAATCTTTGATTACTGAAATCCATATCTCGAATGAATGATTGTTCTTTTAAGGCTTCAATCTCGGCATCCAGTTCTTTATTGGCTGAAGCAGCCAAAAATCGTTGTTCTTCTGTTTCAGCCAATGATAGATTTTGTTCTTTCTCTTTTATCAATAAACTAATTTTGCTTTCAATCTGGCTTTGCTCTAGCTTTGCTTGTGCATTAATTTTTTCTATTTCAGTATCCATCATTGATACTTTCATCTTTTGATTTTCAAGAAGAATATTATCTGCTTTTTGTTTTGCCTTATTACTTGAATCTAATATCGATTTTGAGATCTGCGATAATCTTTGTTCTTCTTTGGCCAATGCTCTTTTGTTTTCAGCTTCTTCTTTTGCTCTTGCAGCTTCTGCCTTTGCTCTTGCACTTCGAGCATCAGCAAGTCTTTTTTCTCTCTTTTCTTCTTCTTGTACTTCTCTTTCATATTCAGCTTGTAACTGAATAAGTTCTTCTTGTTGTTTCAGTGTATCTTCACTGGTTTTTCTTATTTTATCTTTAAAAGCAATCTCTTTATTTAATCTTGTATTTAGTTCATCTTGTAATCGGTTTAATTGCCCCATTCTTTTTGTTGCATTGCTCGCTATGCCTTCTCTAATATGTGCTTTGCTCGATGATGCTGAAATCAAATTCAGTTGCTTTTGTTCTTCTTCTGTCAAAGCTTCATAGTTATTTTTAGCTTTCAAAACCAAAGATACTTGTTCTTTTTGTTTTCCAATAATCTTATCTTGTTCTGCAAATTGCTCTGATAATTGTGCTGTGGCTTGTCCGCGTACTTGTGATAGATTCGCTTGTAATTGTGTTATCTGACCCGTAAACAACTTTAGTTGTGTAGAAGCGTTTCTGTTGGCTGTAACTACTTCATTGGCTATATTTCTTTGAGCTTTTAATTTTTCATTAAGATTCGATACTGCCTCAGCTACCAACTTTTGTTGTTCTTCTGCTTTTCTTGATTCAGCAGTGAATAATGTATAAGCTCCTGCAAGAGCACCGGCAGCCACAACAGCACCCAATATATATGGATTCCCTGTTAGCAATGCTTTGCCTAAATCGCGTACTGCAGTGCCCGCAATCGATAGAGTAGCAACCAATCCACCGAGTGCTGGATCAAGTTCACCGATTATATCACCAGAAGCTTGTAATGCTGAACCCATTTCTTGTGAAGATCGTTTTAATTTCCGAACCTCTTTTGCTGAATTTTTTGCTGCATTTCCCATTCTCTTCATTGATTTAGCATTGGCATCAGCTGCTTTTTTTGCGGCCGCCTCAGCAGCTTTGAATTCACGTTCCAACATAGAAACCATTTTTTTGGCCTCTTTTGCTGTCATACCTGGCATCTTCTTAAACTCGTTTAAGAGCTGCTTCATGTCCGCTTTTACTTGTATATCAACGGTTTTATTGACGTCAGCCATAGTTCATTTCCTATTTTGAAATTTGTTTTGTGATTTCATTAGCCAGCACATTAGCAAAGTCTTTTGACTTTTGTTTTACTGGTTTGAACAAAAGTTCATTGGATAGTCTTTTGCCTTGTTGCAAGCCACTCGATTGTGTATCTTTACCAACTTTAATAGCCCAAGCATATTCAGCCTTATTGCCGATCACACCCACCAATTCAAAATTCGGTGTAATAGCAATCTCAGCATAAAGCTTATTTCTTGAACCTTTACTTTTATTTTCTCGAACCAACCATTTATTCCGAGCTTCTTCTTCGATTTTGGTTAATTCATCTTCTAGCTCTTTCCGAGTCTCTGGTAATAGCTTATTGACTAAATCATCAGTCATAGATACAAGCTCATCACTTATATCTAAACTGGTGCCCCCGGCTTTAATACTTATTTTTTTTGATCCCATTTTCGTGCCTCGTATCTAATCTTTCTTTTATCATATTCTTTTTTTGATTCATGACATAGATTATATTCTGAGATTAAATCAATTTGGAGATCGGGATCTAAATTAGCAAACCATTTTGGATGTTGGTTCCAATGTTTTGAAATACGCAATGAAAGAAGATTTAAGAATCCTCCCCTGGAGAATGAAAAAAATCCATTTTCTCATCTACTTCTTTCTTTTGTGGTATCGATTCAGCCATTGATTTTAATACATTGGTTCCGGCTGTATATATATCATTCATTGGTATTTCTTTCACCAACAATCGTTCTAGCACTTTTCGGCCATACACATAGATTTTATCGCGGTTTGGTCGATACTTTGGTAGCAAAGCTTCTTTGTCCAAACCAACACCGATAGCAGCAGAACACACACGCAATAAATCCACATTATCATCGGTTGCATCTCCCCATGTTAATGTGAATTCAAGGCATGTTGCCAAATCATCGATCTTTGGCACTTCTCTTTGAAAGTCACCAAGTTTGATTTTAATAGTCATATTGTCGTCCTTATTGTTTATTGTTTATCAAGTACCTGGTCCAACAAGAGTTACACCACCATAGCATGTGAAGCTTATATTAAACATGCTAGGATCGCCCTCTGTGAAAGAAACAGTCGCGATACAAGTATTTAATGTTGCTTTGTGATTCGCATCATCACCGAAAGAAGTTCCGGCTACTTCATATTCGATATGGACACAGTACTCTTCTACATATAGACCTGCTGTTGTGGCAGTAGTATTTCCAGAATAAGCATTGGTTTTATTGATAAAATCTAAGATAGAACCAACATTGGTTTGATCTGCAAATTCACGCATGTAAGCACTAAAAGAGCCAGTTGCAGCGGGCTGATCATCGCCTTTCCTTACTGTGGTAATGGTACCACGATCTCTGAGCACGGTTTGATCACTTTTCGTTATTTCAAATGTGATATTGCCTTCCTCATAAGCGATTTCAAGTGTGGCTGAACCACCATCTTTCAATGTTATTGTCCCATCTCTTCGGACTTTCGGGATAGTAGAATAAGCCATTTTAAGCTCCTATTGTGTGTTTTACATTAAAGTTAATTGTAGATAACATGTATTCATTCGATGAAGTCGATTGTCTACTGCTACCAGTATATCTTACTTGCATTTCATTTCTTATCGATTCATAAGAATTTAAGCAAGCCAAAATAACTTGTTCTTCTGTATCAAGGAATAAATCATAGTCTGTTGGATAAACATCGAGAGGTCTGAGTCTGAAAGCAAAGTTAATTACAACGGTTGTGTCGACATAAACACCCACAGAACGTCTTTGTCTTTCATTGGCTTGATTCGATATATTGCAAGCCACCACAAAGCCTTTATGGGCTATTGTTTCTTTTGCACGACCAAAATAATCTGGGAGAACATTCATTAATCTAAAACCACTTACTGTTTCAATTTGTACTTTAAAAGCATCCCGTATCTGTGATAGTTTTAAAGCCATGATTAATAACTTCTCCACAAGCTTCTTCGATTAAATCTTCGATGCGAGGGTCCATTTAAATAGATAACTGGTTTTGCATTCTTTCGTGTGTCTTTGTCCGATGGTTTATTGATATGCTGTTCATCATAAATGAAATTGATTGAATCAAATTCAGACATAAACATACGTTGGTGCTCTTGTGCCAAATCTAAAAAACGGCCATTAGATTGGCCGAGAGAGCTATGGAAGTCTCTGAAAATCAAATACAATGAAAGATGCCTATGAGCTTCATAAAAACTATCTGCTGACATAACCAGGTATTCAAAGCCCATTCCTTTATTTCGTACTTTTCGCAATATTTGATACCAAGCATCATCGATATATTTTTGATAGCTCGTCAAAGTCGATGGTCTTACATCCTCAAGATCAGAATAAATCGCGGTCAAATCGATATCAGATACCACCGGATATAAACGTCTCAAAACCAATGCAGTCATACGTCTGAAAATATGTCCGTAACCATCGATTTTAATCCACCATTCTTGTATATAGCCTTCACCTAGTATCTGACTACTGGGAAGCTGTGTGGCCGTGTGTGGATACGATACGACACCATCAGTAGCAACAGAAGCAACAACCGAATCAAGAATCTTTTTATTGTTCGGGTCAATCAAAGTATACTTTGCTTCGGTAGGTACCACCAAAGCATTATCTCGATAAACTGAAATCGATGTTGTTTGGTTTTTGTTTCGCTCCAGGAGCTCTACATGCCTAATCTGTGCTGAATATGGTGTAGTCATAATTATCCTTTAATCACGTCCCACCACGCAACACCATCAGAAACCACAAGAACAGCTTCACCAGCACCCAAAGTTGCTATTGTATTGGATGCGGCATCTTTTACAACTATATCGCTAGTCGAGCTTGCTCTTGATTTTACCCAAAAATGAGCACCATCTGAAAATGCTGGCAAGATTACGTCTAAAGTTCCAGTAACATTTTTTAAAAGCTGATAAACACTATCCGAATAAACCAATGTTTTATTAACAGTGATTACTTCTGGATTAATACCACCAGGTTGTACAATATGTCTTGGAATCCGATATTGTTGTTTGTCTGTAAAAGCCATTTTATTCTCCCTTTGTAATTGCTTTGATTACTCTTTTCCGAGCATCATAATGAGACACTTTTCCTTTTGATTGCTGAACATATTTTTGAGCTAATATGTTTATTGCTTTTCGTGTAGTGTCGATTTTACTCATAAACCTGTACCCCTTGTTTCTTTAAGGCTTGCTTTGCTTGCTTTAAATCTTTATCTTTTGAAACTGCTTTTAAATATAAAGCTTCATGATTAGGATTATGTTGCAATTGAGCGTACTTGTCTATTAATTTTTGATTATCATTAATCATTATTTTAATAAAATGCTCATGAGGAAGGGATAAATGTTCTTCTCTCATGAGCTGACAACGAAACTCATTATATGAATTTTGATCGAAAGATCGGATTAAACTACCACCTAGTTGTTCAAAAGTAGTAAACTTATCTTCATATCGTTTCCCATTCAAACATGGATACACACGCAAGTAATCATACTTGTTTGGATCAATGGTTTCGAATCCTTGAGATTTAAGATTCGCAACAGCAACATTAGCATTAACAGATTTTCCATTTTTTCGTACCAGATTAATACCTGGGGTCAATCGTAAAACAGCCAACTTTGGTAAAAATACCGCACTGGTTTTTTTATTGATTTTCATATGGACTAGTTCCCAATTTTTCGCTGAATGAATATACATGAAGCTTGTATTGGCTTTTATCTTTAATCGTTGTTGGTTGCTCTGGACACTGGACCATGGGTGAGCTAGGTTATTGAGTTTCATTGTCGTCTCCTGTTAAATAAAGTGACGATAGATTAAACAGGACGACAAAAATTAATCTATCGCCACACCTGTTAATCTATCGATTATGTAGAACTTTTAACCAAAAGTCCTTTATCTTGATCGATGATCGAAAACCCGAGGTAGGAATGCCCGATAATCTCGGTTGTAGCGGCTGTTCCGTCACGTTGCATTTCCACTAAAACCTTGCCCATTGTCATGAAATCGACTGCACTTGGCAATTGTGTTGGTACACCATCGGCATATCCAATAGCTCCTGGGGAGATCATATAATTGAAATATGCTGAAGCAGCATCATTGACATGAGAGCTACGATAAATGTCCACACCGAACAATCGCCCGATATATCCTTTTCCTTTTACAGCAAGCATATCAGCGGTTGCAGCCATCATTGAAATCGCATTTCCGGTCTCATTACGCAATGAGTCTTGGAGCTGATTAAGAGCTACTGGGTGCAAAACAAGAGCATAGGGTCCATCTGCACCACGGTTAGAATCCGCAACATGTAAAGCACTAATTGATTCGAAAAACAAATCAACTGTGAAATCAACTGAAGAAGATCCTTTGATTTCCAAAAATGAATCCGCAGCATCTGAAGTCAATTCAGCAAAACGAGTTTCATATGATAGGGCCATATCAGAGGCTAATATAAATGGATTTAGGTCTTGTGAACCATAACCGGCCATCGAAGCGAGATCAGAAATGTTTCGAATCAAATATTGTCGAGCCACCTGTATATCTGCCCATTCAGCATCGATATCAGTAAAGTTTGCCGCTTCATCATCATTCTCTGAACCGGCTGCAGCAAAGCTATCACGACCACCCAAACCATATTTACGTACTCTTATGGTATCTGTTCCAAGGCCATTTATTGAACCCGCATAGGTCAAGAATGGGCTATTTCGAAGGTTTGCTGTGTCGGTCAAAAGTCGATTGATTTCCAATGAAATCATATGTGATAGTCTTACTCCATCAGAAAGCAGACTTGCATTTGTAATTTTAGCTTGAGCCATTTTAAAATCCTTAATTGAAATTAGTTATTCTTTTCTGGCTATCTGCTTTTTCCAGGGGGCGACCCGACCATCAGTTTTTGTATATCATAGATTCTTTTGTATAGTCAAGGATAAAAACGACAAACCTCCATAAATCGCCATGAACACGCTTGAAAATACTTGCACCCTTATCGATACCTAGGTCAAGTCTCCACACGTCCATTTTGGTGCCTTTATGACAACAGAATATATGAATGAACCAATATATTGTCATGGCATTTTTTATATATTCATAAAACCTCGATAAACAAGCAATAAAAAAGCCCCGAATGAATCGGGGCTATATGCTTTTGCTTTGCTTGCTTTTAATACGCGTTCTCTTTCAGGAAAATGCATCGATTCAAAATCATTTGATAACTGGATGAACCAACAGACCATTCTTGATATGGAACCTCATGCTTTTCGTTCTCATGAATAAAATCTTCTTGCAATGAAAACAATTCCAATTTCAAGATTTCAGCATATCGATCAAACATGTATGAAACAGGATTCCAACTTTCTTCTCTCTTTGGATCACCAGTCAGTTCCATTATTCCTGTCATACCATTTCCAGTTCTAGCGATTCGAATCCATCGATTAGTAGGAAAGTGAGCCGTTTCAATAAGTGTCGCATAATGAACCATCTTGAAGTCTTGCTTATGTTTCCGAATATACTTTGAAGCTCCCAATGCTGTTTCGGTGAATAATGGAAAACCTAGCATTTCCCCGGTATGTTTATCTTGTACAATACAGAAGGTGTGGTACTCATGAGTATCGATGCAACCCGCACCATAAACCGATACACGATAAATGGTTTTAAAGTTGTTCGTGAATGAAAACATCGCACTATTTAAAAGAAGATATGACAAGTTTATTTTCTTTGGACAAAAGATAAATTTAGAACCGTCTTTCATTTCAATCATATTGTACAAATGAGTTATGCGAGAATGGCCGCCTACTGATTTCATATTTCTTTGGTGATCGATTCGACTATGCATTGCATTCTCCTTCAGTGAATCCTTGTTCTTTTCGAGCTTGTGGAATGAAGTCCAAACATTCTTGATATGTTTTGAATCGTATTGCTCGGGGTTCTGCTTTTTCATCGATAAGAATACAGTATCTAACAAAGAAGTATGTTTCATTTCGTTGTGGCCAATATATATTGGTTTTGGTTGCGGGTGCTATAATTGTCATGGTTATTTTCCTCGTGCTTGTTTTGCTTGTTTGATTGTATTTGTGGCTCCATGAAGAACCTCGACTATGGTTTGTGTTGCCTTGTTATTTCCTGTGCATTTCATGCAGTCCACACATTGATAATGAAGGCCATTCTTTTTGATTTTCGATGCTAGGCATCGGATAGAATCTTCTGGGCTTTCTTCGATGCTTTCTACCACATAAAATGTTTTCCATTTTTGAAGCCGAGCAACACTATTTTCATAAGAAGAATCGACTGAAGCCATAAAATAATCTTTCAGCCTGGGGTCACAATCTTTCCATGAATGTGTATAGCCAGTGAAGCCATCAGCATCTTTCAAAAGTGTTTCCCATACATAAGTCGGGACTGCAGCCGGGTCACCTGCAGCACCTACACGGATTCGCAAACCTGCACACAATGATTGTCCTAGATCCAGAGTTCCAATGTTTCGTCTTGCTGATTTTGATATACCACCAATGTTGGACCATCGCACATAACATCCTCCCCCGTTATACTTGCAATCTCCACAAACTGTTGGTGCTTTGCTTTTGAATACTTGATAAGGTGTTTCATCGATGGGCAAGATATAGATCTGAATCATTGCCCCGGTCTTGTCATTTTCAGAATCTTTATCGAAGCTCGAAAGAACAACTTGTATTGGTTTGCCATCGAATAACGAGGGGCCTTGCCACACACATATTGAACCCGTTACTTTTCGCTTGAAATGCAATCGAATCATTGCACGGTTCAAAGCTTTATTCACTGCGTTTTTTTCGAAGAATCCGACTGTTTTTGATAGTATCTTTTTAATCATTGTTTTTTTCCCCATAATGTTTTGCTATATATATTTTCACTCTTTCGATTCTTGATTCATGATGTTTTGCTTCAGTTTTTAAACCATCAATAAATGAGTGTGGTGCATGGAGACTAAATTTCCATTCGTCTGCGATTCTAATTATTGTTCTAATTTGATTTTCTATATGTTCTTGTTTTTCTGTATGCTTGACGATATCTTCGATACATTGATTTAATGGTACGATTTTTTTCATTATTATTCCCTATAAAGATGCCCCCAAAAGGGGGCTGTGTTTTGTTGTTATTATTCGTGATTTTTTTTGATATATTCTTCAATCTTTTTGATTTGCTTTTCATGTTCTTGCTTTTTTTCCGCTAGCTCTTCGATGAAATCCCAGGGGATAGCAATACAATTTTTCATAGCAATATTATTGATAGTGTTAATTGCTTTTTGAAATTTTTTAATTTCGCATAAAGCAAAATTTATATCGGATTGGCATTCATGTAGAGGTATAAGTCCGAACATTATTCACCTCCCAAAATGATTGCTTCGATTTTCATATAATCGCCTTCATTATTTTCCATGTATTCGAGCATATCAATAGATTTTTCATATCGAACAATGATACTTTCTTCTCTGATTAAATCGGCATAAACAAAATTGTTTCCTTTATCGCCAGAGATAGAGATAGAACAAATTTCATAAACATGATCATTCTCCAAAATATATTCAAGAATAAGATCGGGTTCACCGATAAGAACAGTTTGATTAAAGTTGGGGCCATAAGCGATATAAGCTTGCATGTTATTTTCCTCCATTACAGATAATGATTGTTGCTGTGATTGTTGTCCATAATGCTATGAACATTAAAGCGGGCTTTACGAAATGCACCGCTATATATGTGATTGTTACCATGATAAACTCCTTTGTTTTGTTGCCATGATGTAAACATATTAATCGGTGTGAAAAAAAAGTACACAATAAAATGTACTCTTTCTCGATAAAAAAAACCCTACCGCGATTATAGGAGCATCACGATAGGGTTAGAAGGTAGGATTAGATCGGATTCTATGCGATATAGAACACTCGGAGATCATCAGTTGCCGCAATATTAGCACCAAAAGTAATGCGAGCATTACCACCGGCTCCGCCTGTTGGGGATACAGTATATTCATCAGTATCCGCGGGTCCACTTGCTACTTGTTTCACAGCAAGACCATTTCGGAATACCATGATGTTTGCAAGATTGGTGGAAAGAGCTTCGGACAAATCAAATTGTGCTGTACTTCCAGAGGGGGAAAGTGTTTCCCATTCAGAACGCAAAGACAATTTTGATGTTGCAATCGACCCGGCCAATTTCGCATTGGATACACCACCATCTTTCAATCGAAGTGAATCATTATCAGTTTCAATAGTTGCATCATCCACGGACACAGCAAGAACACCATTGCTATCGGTAAGACCATCACCGGCCACAGCAGTGATAAAGCCTGCAACAGTTTGCTTCCCAGTAGCATCAGCACTTGAATCATAAATGGCAAAGCTATCTGTTTGTGGATCAATAGCGGCCGCTGAAGATAAATCATTAATGTCTAGCTGAAGATTCGATACAGCAGCGGAACCATTATACGATGTAAAAAGAACACCACCATTGGTTGCGGGTGCCAAAGAAGCGAGGTTTGCACCAAGAGCCACACCAGAGATTGTGCTATTGGCCAATTTCGCATTGGAAACTCCACCATCTTTCAATCGAAGTGAATCATTATCAGTTTCAATAGTGACATCATCCACAGATACGGCAAGAACACCATTGCTATCGGTAAGACCATCACCGGCCACAGCAGTAATAAAATCAGCAATAGTTTCTTTTCCAGTAGCATCTTCTGAAGAATCATAAATGGCAAAGCTATCTGTTTGTGGATCAATAGCGGCTGCTGATAAATCATTAATGTCTAGCTGAAGATTCGATACCCCGGCAGAACCATTATATGATGTGAATAGAACACCACCATTGGTTGCGGGTGCCAATGAAGCAAGGTTATTTCCGAGTGTTACACCTGAAATAGTATTATTGGAAAGCTTGTCATTTCCAATCCCGCCATTCAGCATGGTATTGGTAATTCCAGAAGCTTTTACTTGTAGTGCATCACCACTAATTTCAAGTGAAGAATCATCTACAACAACATCCAAAGTGTTTCCAGTTTTGGAAAGTGCTTGACCTGCAACCACCTGTCCAAGACCAGTAAATTGAACCCATACTACATTATCATTTCCAATAGTGGAAATGGTTGCAGTTTGAATAAATCCTTGATCCGCGGCCGCTGTACCTTCTTTCGTGAATACTGCAGCACCGTTTAGCTCTTCTGCACTATCACAATCAGTAGAACGACTTGCAGCACCTGAAGCGGCTACAATATAAATACCATTGGCTGATTGTGTATCTTGATTCTTTACCAATACTCTATCGCCTGTTACAACAGTTACACCATCAATAGTTGCATTGTTCACAAGAGCAGAAGATAAATTAATGTTGGCTGTGGTAGCAACACGAACGGGTTCTTTCCAATAAACACCGCCACCGGCAACAGCATCTACATAAGATTTTACAGCAACATCAGAAGCAGCACTTGGTGTGCCTGCTCGTAGTGTTCCAGAAGCAAAATTAAATGTTCCGGTTAAATCAATTTTGGCTGCCTGAATGGAGCCTGCAAGTTTATCATTGGTGACAGCCGAGTCTTGAATCTGACCCGATGCGATACGTATAGCCATGTTTTATTCCTTTAAAATAAATGTTGTTTTGTGTCGCCCTGTCGATCAGTAGTATATACAGAAAAAACAATTATGGTAATCGAAAATCGGAATTTTTTTCTTTTAATATTTTTTTTGCTTCAGCATACAAAGGAGCATCCGACATGGTTGTGGTTTTCCCACCTGTCAAAAATGAATACAACCTAGCTCTTGCCCATTGTTGGGCTGTGGCTCCAGGTCTATGTCCGGAAGCCCAAGCGGCCAAACCTCGATCATAAACTTTTCGGATTATTGATTTTGGTATCGAGGTAACTTTTGAAACAGCATGAATAAATCTATCTTTTCGATTCTTACCTGGGGCTTTTGTTGTTTCGATTCGAATTTGTTCTCTGAGCTTCGATGCACTTTTGGTATATTTCGATTCTTTGGTTTTTGCTTTTGAATCACCAGGCAAAGGCTTATATGATTTTTTGCCTTTTGCTCTTTTTCTGATTTCAGCTTTTCGCTTTGCTGATGTGCTTTCAGATAAACCTTTGGTATACTTTTTTGATACCTTTCGAATCTTAGCCATTATTCTTCCATGATAATCGATATTTTTGGTGTTCCGGATGATTGTGCAGCTACAAAAATCTCTGCATCACGCGTGGAACCACGACCAATTTTGAAAGATAAATAATTTGATGCAACAATAAAACCTTTATCATCATTGGCACCAACAGCCCCGCTATCTGTTCCAACATTGGATACATATAATGCAGCACTAGAACCAACTTGAACCGATGAACAGTTGCTAGGCAATTGGATTTTGGTCCATGTCGCTGCACCTGTAAATTCTTTGAATGATGGGAAAGCTCTTACTGATCTGTAATCTTCTGCCATGTTATTGCTCCTGGTAGTCTATTGAAATCGTTTCACCGGCCTGTGGTGTGAATACAGTGGTGAATGTTGTGGATGTTGTTTCTGAGTAACCATTACCGGATTCTTGCCGAACACCATTATAGTATACACGAAGTGAATTTGATTGATAAGAAGATGGTACAGTAAAAACTGTTGTTTCGCCATCTATTTGTGATGAAAGATCGGCTTTTTTCATGTCAACACCTGTTCCTCCAATAATAAAAACAAAAGGCATAATCAGCGACCATATCGACTCATCCAAGCTTGCTTCACTGCGTCAGCATTATTGGAATAAAAATCGGGATCGCTCATCGCTTTTCGCAATATGTCTTTTCCCTCTGGAGCGGGTACCGCACCCCTATTGGTTTGTGGAGCCTGAACACGTTGTAAAGGCTCTTGATGGTTTTGGCCCTGGTGTTCATATGTTTCCAAAGCTTCAAGATCCGCATTTTCGATCTGTGATGATTCTTGATCCTGTTGTGGGGATGATTGTTCATGTAAGCTTTTCAAGTGTGGTCGAATAGCCAATGGAGCATCATCTACATTTTGAATATGATTTTCCAACCATTCATTTAATGGTACGAGCTCTTTTTGTGATTTTCCATTCATCGATTTATCATACTGCCATTCAATGGCCTCGATAAGCTCGGGTTCTGAAATACCCAGTTTTGTCATATTCTGATATCGATTGAATTTTGTTTCGCTTGTTCTTAAATCCGATTTCAAACTGTTTATCTGTTCTGTCAGCATATCGATACTGGCTTGCTTGCTTTTGAAAGAATCCATTTCTTTTGTCAAACTAGATACTTCATTTTCTGCATCGGTAGCTCTTTGGGCTACTTTTGATACGCGTTCTTTGATAATCGATTCTACTTGTGACTTGAGGATATATGTTTTCCCCTCGTGCTCTATTTCACTCATTGTTTTTGTCTCCTGTTAAAGTTGGTTATAAAAATTCAGCTCTTTCTTTTCTTATTCGAATTAGTTCTTCTCTGGCTTCCATATCGTCTAAGTCTGGATTCAATTGCATAATTGCGTCCACTGGACTTATTAAACCGGCATTTAGCTTTTGAATTACATCCTCGCGTGTTGCCTTCATTTCAGCCGGGCTAAGATTCAATTGTGAATACTGTACTCTATAAGAATCTTCTGGTAAGTTGGTTCCCAAAAATCGATTACAAAGACAAGCTGTTTTTGCTATAAGCTCTTCATCGTTGGCTCTGAAAATCGGTGCATATCGCCTTTGGGCTTCTCTTTGTCCATCCCTAGATATGGATAATGCATAACCACTCCTGGGATCACCAGACTGTCTTAAAACCTCGCTAGATATACCGGCTGCTGTGGCTACACGATACTCATATTTTGCGATACTTTCCAATAGAGCTTGTGGATCTGCGGATGGTTCAAAAGAACCAATCAAAGGTTGTGTGTTTATATCTGGATCTGAAGTGAAAACTAATATCGATGATGGGTCCGTTGTTACAGTTGCACGCCTAGCCGGTGAATCTTGATCGATTGCACTTTGCCCGGCTAACTGTAATCCAGCTACATATTTCTGACTCCAACACGCATCCCGTACGAGGTGCAGATAAAAACTGAACAAAACTGCCGATGAGAGTGTCCCAAACGTCAATTGTGATGAATCATAACTGTTCCACAATGCACCAGTTTTTTCTGCTCGGTATAACTGAACAGGAATAAAAGGAATACCATCTTTGGTTCTGTATGGATACGATGCACCTTCATGGGATGGGTGACCCATATATATATCTGAAACATCATTCCCAGTCGATCCATCATTTTCAATTTTGAACATTCCAAACTTTGGATTGTTTTCATCTCTGATATCGATGATGTCTACAACCCATTCATATTCTTTATTTTCCGAATTATATCTTAATCGATACTCTTGATAATAAACCATTTCATCGGGTGCATCGGGATGGGCTTCTGCATAAATAAAATCTGGTGTAACTACTCGATAAAGAATACCACTATGCCTGGGCAATGAACCTTTGACATGTGGAACAACATCGATTCTAACTGCACATTCTCGCATCGCAATCGTATATTGTTGGACCTTTTGCATAAGCTGAAAGAATCCACTTTTGGTTATATATCCATCACGACTAACTAAATCTGATATATCTTGCTCATGGGTTACTATTGGATTTTCATGGTATAGCATTGCAAGTTGTCGCGATACTTGTTCCAAAGCATTACTTGACATGTCAGCAACACCCCACGCTTCTCTTCTGTCCGCGGGTAGGTGTCGATATAGTTCATCCTCTAAATCTTGTTCCCACGTCCCCTGGATAAGCCTACGTCTCAATGAAGTATGGTCCCAACGAGCTTGATCTGCTGATGTTGGTGCAATCGGTTTTGATGGAATATTTTTGTCATACATTATCGAATCCTTATTGCTGATGTGTTCGGTATAAATCTTTTATCCACGATTGGCATAACTGCATATCGAAGGCTATCAACTGCATGTCCATATTTATCCCTGCTTCTTTGACTTTGATCTCGTTTCATTGTCCAGTTCTTAATTGATAGTATAAGTCTTTTGCATTCAGGTCGCACAAAAAAATCACCTCTTGCCATAATCGAATGAATCATACTGGCCGAGAAATATACGCTGTGGCGTCTCTTTACTGCTGTTCGTATATAGAATGGTAATGACTTATGGGGTAGCCTTAAAACGGATTCAAATGATCGCATCAAAGTTAGATTGCTCATTTTGAAACCTCTAGAACCTCGATGCTCAGAATCACCAGTCCACTTGCATTTATTCGGTGGTATCTGGTGTCTTTCCAACATTGATAAAATACCTCGAACATGAGCTTCCGGTGGAGCTTCACCAGCGATATATTCATCCAAAACAAATACCCTAGGTTTATTAATGTCCTGGGTATCGATTGCACACAAGACAACACATTGACTATTGGGTGTGGAACCATGATCGATTCCAATGGAAAACTCATATTGTCCATCTTGATCCGGTGGCAAAGATGAAATCATATTATCATTAAAGTGTGTGAAAATAATGCCCTCAGGAGCCACATGGAACGATCCATTGATTCTTGCCTCCCTGTCTATCGGAAGGAATGAATTTGTGATACCTGTTATTTGTTCTTCGGTCAATAATGGTTTCAATCCTACCGGAGTAGTATCTTTGATTGTGAGCTTTGCCCTGGTTACTGAAATCTTATTTTGACTTACCATATCTTCAATGTATGAAACATCCACGGACCCAACAGGTGTCATGGAAATAGCCAGTGTTCCACGACCACCATTCTTTCCACCTCTCAATGTTCTTGCCAAACATTCATTGAAAACATCCATAGGAACGGGTTCATCGATGACAATCAATGATGCTGTTGCACTGGCCAATCCGAGCCCCTGGTTGGCGGTTTTGATTCGAATTATGGATCCGCACTTGAACCTAACAACTGGGGCCATTCCTCTGAAGCCTTTGCCCCTAACGAACTCGCATGTGGGGTGCAATTCAGACTTTGGTATTAAATCAAATAACTTTTGTTGTATGGTTCTCGATTGTTCATGGCTATGAGTTATTAACCATGCTTCAATAGGTGGTGGATCAGTTTTGATTGTTGGATGCCTACCAAGACAATGAGCCAATAAAAGGAAACAGGCCGCTGCTGTTTTTCCAGTTTGGTTTCCACCTAGCAATAACTTAATATGGTTTGAATCATTAATCCATTGCTGTTGTGGATAGGTAGGAACGAAGTAATTTAATGGATCATGATTAGAACGATTTTTCAAAGCATCGATTCTTTTAGCCAAAGATGATAGCTTCAATTTCTTTTCCAAAATAAATCTATGCAGCTTTGTTTTTCTTGCTGTTCTTCGATACCATCACAAGCTTGCTGAATCTGAATCTTGTTCGCAATATTTGAAATCGATTCGCACTGAGCTCCACTTGTTTGTGAATCCAATCCTCTGGAAAACTGCAAGCAAGTAAGTTCTCGACATAAAAGATTACCATGCTTTTCAATGTATGTTGGTTCACATATTGGTTTTGTCAAATCGAGTTCGGTTAATTGCTGTATTGCTTTTTCTGTGCCCTGGTGCTGTGGTATTATTGGGATTGGCTCTGGTTTATTTACCAACAGTGTTCCACCGATACCTATTCCGAGACCCACAACAGCCGATATAATGATTTCAGTTATTGGCATAGCTTATCCCTAGTTTTCTGTAATGGTTGCGGTTTTTGATACGTTCATGAATCCGATTATATCTGCTTGTAATCTTTGACGCAATACTGGGGGAAGTGCCAAAATAATATTTGAAATTTGATCGATCATTTCATCGTCTGTCTGTTCATCGAAAGCATCACCTATCGATTCTGCGTCCAGTATCTTCAATTGCATAGCGATACTCACTGTTTGTCTTTGGAGTGCTGCAAAGGCTTGATATGAGCCACGAGACAAAGCTTCTTGGCTTGCTTTTACTGACTGCTCTAATTGTGATTTCAATATTTGTTTTGTATCGTCTCCGATTTTCAAAAGCTCTTGTGCTTCTTCTTCATTTTGTTTATTGAAGTTGTTTTGCTTTGAATACCCATGGCGTCTTTCCATTACCCATGCACTAGCTTTCCAATCACCATTTTGTGCTGCTCTTTGAATCAAAGTTAGGTTTGCTATCGCTCCCATCGATTCAGCCCTTTTTATTTCCTCCAAAAACTCTATCTTCTCTTTTGATTTTCGTTCTCTTCCTTGCTTCATCCATAGATAAAACGTACTTGGAGCAATACCCGCGAATTGTGCACATATATCATATGTTGCACCTGTTTTAATCGCTTGTATGATTTTAGCCTTTATTTCTTTAGTTAATTTGGTTCTTCTAGCCATTGAAAACTTGTCCCCATTGTTTTTTAATTTCTAGTGCTATTCTTTGGACCATAAATGGTGGAACACTCATTCCCATAGCCCATTCTTTTTTACGTAATGGCCAATCTAGCCAGTTCATATCCATAGGGAAAGTAGAGCATAATTTTATTTCATTTTCAGAAATTATTCTAACTTCAGTAGGATGCATTATAGTATTGCTTGCAGGCAAAGTATTCACAGGCTTATTCATTGATAATCTTATCCAATTAAAGAATGAGCCTTTATGATGTACAGAAGAAATAGATTTGCCGGGCTTTACTTTATGATAAAACTTTTTTATTGCAGGTGATAGATAATGAAACTCACCTATACCAAAATTGTTATCTTTAATCATTTTGGTTACTTCACCAAAAGTTATAGGCTTTTCATTAAATGATAATTTCAATTTTGGTAGCTTTAAATCTTTTCGATAAGCGATAAAGAACACTCTACCCCGAGCTTGTGGAACACCCATTGATGCTGAGTTCAATTTGAAAAGTTGTGTATTATACCCAGCATCATTCAAAGCTTTAAATATTTCTTTGATATATCCTTTTGCTTTTCCTTTAATCATTCCTAGAACATTTTCAGCCACAATCACTTTTGGTTGTAATCGTTTCCCCAGGGCAATGAATGAAAAGAATAAATCATCTAATCTTTGAAGAGCTTGCCCTTCAGCAAATCGCTTTTGTTTTCCCCATGCATCTTCTCTTGAACCGGCCATCGAAAATGTAGAACATGGTGGGGACCCATCAAGTATATCTAAATCAAATAAATCTTCTGGGAGATCTGCATCGATTATATCTCTGATCGATGAAACAAAAGAATACTTTGGATTATGGTTTGCTCTATATACATTGGCAACCTTGGGATCTATTTCATTCATTCCGATTACATCAAAGCCTGCAAGCTTATAGCCCATTGTCGAGCCACCAGTACAAGCAAAACAAGAAAACACTTTTCCGGCATCTTTTGAAAAGTTAGCTGTTTTCAAATACCATGGACCAGTTATTTTTTCTGATACCATTATTCATTCCATTCAAAATTACATCGAGGGCAAGTATGATCGAAGTTATCAAAATCACTTGCATCTAACTCTTCATTATCTGGAGCGATATAGTTTTCAATGAAAGGACCATTCAAAATTCCATCAAGCTCTGAATCGTTCCAACCAAGATCAGAAATATCGATTTCATTTTTTTTCATTTCATTTAATGTCTCGGCCAACAATGTTTCATTCCACATTGAGAGTTCACCAACTTTGTTATCTGCAAGGGCCAACATTTTCGCATCGGCTGGGTCCAGGTCAAGGTATCGTACTGGAACCTTATCCAACTTTAATTGTTGCGCTGCTTTGAATCTTGTGTGTCCGGCTATAATCATTCCATCAGCTTTACGAGCAATGATTGGTGCACCAAAACCGAATCGCTTAATACTCTTTGCAACCGATTCGATTGCATGTTCATTTTGTCTTGGATTATTTTCCCACTCATGAAGCTTGTCTAAAGTTTCCCATTGAGCAGCCACTTCTATTTTTGCTTTTGCCATTTTTGTCTCCTGTATTTAAACCATGTTTAATGGTTCCTCTAAGTTATCGCTATATTGATTTTTGCGTCAAGTTTTTTTGAAAAAAATTGATTGTTGCTTAAAAGGCTCGCGTTCCTTTTCCCTTCTTTCCTCTTCTCCCTTTCTCTTTTTC
>Ga0181389_1000126_pt1 | contig 28324 bp, 20 predicted proteins | sample 12SPOviralmetaG_FD_130121 | JGI IMG/M metagenome (GOLD analysis project Ga0181389, IMG submission 130121) | Marine viral communities from the oligotrophic San Pedro Time Series (SPOT) site, San Pedro Channel, CA, USA - 12 SPOT_SRF_2010-06-29 | ecosystem: Environmental > Aquatic > Marine > Strait...
AACTTAGTTTTTGTTTATATGTAAAGATAATAAATAGGAGTTGCTACTCCAAATGTTTTGTAATAAATATTAAATAATATTACTTTGGTGTAGTTCTTATGTTATACATTCTTTGGTCTATTTCATCCCATTTTTTTCTTGGGCAAGCACCTACATTTGGGGAAAATATTTTACCTTTTAATAAACAACCACATACACCACAAGTATTTACTTTTAGAGTGGTTTTTTTAAACTCACAATCATTGCATATTTCTATCCTTTGAGAGGCAAGTTCTGATTGTTTACTATTTGGATCAAAACTGATGTTCCAAGATTTAAATATCTCTTCAATCTTATTCATAACATTTGTTTATACTATTTAAACTTGTCCTCCATCTGTTATAGTCCAGTTATTAGGAGCTCCTGTTAATGTTCCTCTTGCAGTTGCTGCTGTACCAGCAGAGTATTGTGAATTTCCTCCACTAAATGTAACATTACTATTTAATGTTTGAGCTGCCCACCCAGTAAGTAAACCATCATAGTTTGAAGTTGAGAGTGTAACATTTTCAAACATCAAATTCATAGTTGCAACACTGCTTACATCCCAACCTCCAATGTTTTGGTCGAAAGAAGTAGCATTTTTAAACATTCCATACATGTCATCAACATTACTTGGAGTCCAACCACTAATATTTTGATTGAAAGGAGTATTTTCAAACATACCACCCATTTTTGTTACAAGACCTACATTCCAACTAGCAATATTACCATTAAAAGCACCACCACCAGATGGGTTGGCGAACATATTATCCATTCTTGTTACTTTAGCTACATCCCAAGAATTTAAATTTTGGTTAAAGGTAGGATTATAGAAGAACATACTTTGGAAAGATTCTACATTACCTACTGTCCAAGAACCAATATCTTGGTTAAAAGCATTAGTAATTGTTTGATTAGTTCCTGCAAACATATCCCTCATATTGGTACAACTACTCGGAGTCCAACTAGTTATATTTCCATTAAAACTATTAGCACTAGCAGCTGCACGGAACATCCCTTGCATAGTAAGAACACTACTCACATCCCAAGAGTTTAAATCTTGGTTAAAATTAGGAGCATCATAAAACATATTTTGCATATTAGTAACAATACTTACATTCCAACTGTTAATGTCTTGGTTGAAAGCAGTAGCATTTCTAAACATCTGAGCCATATTTGTAACACCACTAACATCCCAATTTGAAATATTACTATTAAAAGTAGTTTTATTTTGAAATAAACTGCTCATATCAGTAACTGCAGTTACATTCCAAGTATTTATTTGACCGTAGGTTGTTATTGCAGAGGCTTGATCTGAAATCCATAAGCTAATTCCTGTATTTAATTCTGTTCTATCTGCAAAAACATATGGATCAGGATCACAGCTAGTTAAGTTTAATGCTCTAACATAAGTTTTAACTTTCCAGTTATCGGATGTAGCTGTAGCTCTTAATCTTGCGTTTCCTGAGTTTATATCTGTACTTAATGTTAACCCTGAAGTAGTTCCAATATTTGCTGTACTATCTTCTGATGAATTGATACTAGTACCATCCCAAACGGATTTTACAGTACCTGCTCTAAGATTTGTACTATCTGAAACAACATAATCAAAGAATGCTGCAGAATAATTTGTAGTACTTACTGTTGCTACAGTTTCAGTTCCAGTATCTACATCACAGTTAACTTGAGTAGTTAGATTAGTGTTTTCTATTGTAAAACTATCTGCGTATGATGCTGTAGTTGTTATTCCACCTATTGAGGCACAAACTCTACCTGCTGTAGCAAAACTAAATACTACATCTAAGTTATTTGCATCTACAGTATTAATCTCTTCTGGTATTATTACTTGTCCAGAGGTATTAAATACCATTACTGTTGGGTATCTGTTATTTAATCCATGATTAAATGACCAAGTAAGAGCAGCAACTGTTTGATCTAAACACTCATTATACCCTAGTTCACCAGTTTCACCTTTTAAACCATCAGTACCTTGTGTACCTTGAGTTCCTTGAACACCAGTTTCACCTTGTGTACCTGTTGTACCAGTTTCACCTTGAGTTCCTTGAATACCTTGAACACCTTGAGCACCTTGTGTCCCTTGAACCCCTTGAACACCTTGAGTTCCTTGTACTCCTTGAACCCCTTGAGTTCCTTGTGTTCCTTGTATCCCTTGTACTCCAATTTCTCCTTGTGTTCCTTGTGTTCCTTGTGTCCCTTGGGCGCCTTTATCTCCTCTATTACCTGATGTTACAAAAGAAACTATAATATCTTCACTGTTAATAAATGGAGATGTTGCTGATTGGGCACTAACAGCAATATCTATTGTCCACCAACCTGTATTATCAGTTAAATCAGTTATACTAAATAATAAGAAATCATTTGGATCAAACTTATTAGATATTCTTACAAATCCTTTTACTGCTGAGGTAACTGAATCTATAGATGTTAAAAATGAGTTAATACTAGTACCGTTAACATCGGTAGCATCAATATACATCTCATCAGAGGATGCTTGTAAAGAGTTATTAAGTCTTGTTTTTCCTGTTCCTGGATCAGCTGAGGTAGTTGATGTATCAAAAGTATAATCAAAAGTTGCTCCACCAAATGATCCATCTGAACCTTGAACACCTTGGGTACCTTGAGTTCCTTGTACTCCTTGTGTTCCTTGAGTACCTTGAGTTCCTTGTATCCCTTGTACACCAATTTCCCCTTGAGTTCCTTGAGTGCCTTGTACTCCTTGTACACCAATTTCTCCTTGAGTTCCTTGTACTCCAATCTCTCCCTTTTGACCTTTGGATCCTTTATCACCTGTTGTACCTATTTCACCCTGTGTTCCTTGGATACCTTGAAGACCTTCTTCACCTTGAGTACCTGTTTCTCCTTGTGTACCTGTAGTACCTTGTGCTCCTTTTGTGCCTATTGCACCTTGTGCCCCTTTTTCTCCTTTTTCTCCTTTTTCTCCTTGAACTCCTTGAGTTCCTTGTATGCCTTGTGCTCCTTTTTCTCCTTTTTCTCCTTGAACTCCTTGAGTTCCTTGTACTCCTTGAACCCCTTGAGTTCCTTGTGTTCCTTGTGTTCCTTGTACTCCTTGAGTACCTTGTGTTCCTTGGATACCTTGAAGACCTTCTTCACCTTGAGTACCTGTTTCTCCTTGAGTACCTGTTTCTCCTTGAGTACCTGTTTCTCCTTGTGTTCCCTGTGTTCCTTGGGTACCCTGTGTACCTTGAATACCTGTAGTACCTATTTCACCTTGAGTACCTTGTGCTCCTTTTTCTCCTTTTGTTCCTTGAACTCCTTGAGTGCCTTGAACACCTTGAAGGCCTTCTTCACCTTGAGTTCCTTGAATTCCTTGAGTTCCTTGAACTCCTTGAATGCCTTGAACTCCTTGAATACCTGTTTCTCCTTGAGTACCAAATGTACCTTGTACTCCTGTTTCTCCTTGTGTACCTTCTTCTCCTTGAGTACCTGTTAGTCCTTGAGTACCTGTTTCTCCTTGTGTACCTGTAGTACCTTGTGCTCCTTTTGTGCCTATTGTACCTTGAACACCTTCTTCACCTTGTGTACCTGTAGTACCTATTTCACCTTGAGTACCTTCTTCACCTTGAGTACCTATTTCACCTTTTTGACCTTTTTCTCCTTGAACTCCTTGAGTACCTTGAATTCCTTGAGCACCTTGGGTACCTACACCTGTTAATCCTTGGGTACCCTGTGTACCTTGTGTACCTGTTGTACCAATTTCACCTTGTGTACCAGTTTCACCTTGTGTTCCTTGTGTTCCTTGTGTTCCTTGAGTACCTTGAAGACCTACACCTGTTTGACCTATTGTACCTTGAGCTCCTATTTCTCCTTTTTCTCCTTTTGTACCTTGAACTCCTTGTAGTCCAGTATCACCTTTAGCACCTGTTGTTCCTTGTGTTCCTTGTGGTCCTTGATTAGCCCCACCTGAATATAGAGTACCATCTGTATCTATTAATACCGCATTATAAGGATTAGCTGTAGTATTTTCGTATACAGATTTAAGAGCTACTGAACCAGTAACTTTAAGAGAACCTGTTAACTCTAATGAACCTGATACAGTAATATCATAAGCGTCGGCACCTGTAAAGGCATCTACTGATTGAGATACCTGTGAGGCTTCAATAGTTTCTCCTGTTAGAATACCATTATATATAAATTGTTTTGCCATTGTTTAGTATTATTTACTGTTTATCAATATTCACTAATATAGTTGTATCTGTAGTCCTTGATGTTGGTAAGGGTTGTGCTAGTTTTCCAACTGCCATCAACTCATAGTTATTGTTATACATACCAACTGTTGTAACATAAGGAGAAAAGAATGAAGAAGTTACATAGTTAAAAACTGTTCCATCATTACTTGAACCTGATATTACTGTAGGGTTTAAAGTGTACCCAAACTCACTCTCTCCAATAGTACATTTATATTGCGACTCATAAATAGTAAAGGAACTTGAGAAAGACATAGTAATATTAGAACTAGTTACAAAGTTTTCTATATCACTGTTTGTTATAACTCCCGTTCCTGTTGATCCGGTATTTTCTAATCTTGTTCCCCCAGTAAAAACTATTATTCCATGATCATATGTTATATTTCCAACAAAAATTGAGCTGGAGGGTGATTGTAGGGGGGTATTCATTTTTAATCTACCTTCACCATCATCGAAATAACTACCACTATCTGTTTCTATTAAAATAGAGTTAGGTAATATATAATCACCAAACATTGCTTTAGGAACAGACATTACACCTATAGATTCATTAGAACCAGTAGGCCAATATTTTTTAGGATTTAAATCTGTTTGTGGGTAGTTGTAGTATCCGTTAGAAGCAACCAATCCAGTTGTTGTACCGTCGGGGTTTATGGATTGTGTGTTTGCTTGCTGTACCTCACCGTCACTACCGGAAATATAATTAGAATAATACAGTTGCTGTATTGAATAATATATAGCAGATTGGGATACAAAGTTATTATATCCTGTTGATTCTGTTGTATTATCTTGATTACCTAAATATCTACTTATATTGACATTTGAGGCAGTTAAAGAACTACTACCCACAAAACTAAACCCTTTTGTCAGTTCCAATGGGGATATTATAATATCCTGTGAATTAAACTGCTTATAGGCTGCCATTTATTTAAAAATCTAATTTAACTCTTATAAGTGCTTCTTTAGTAAAATCTTTGTTTAATGGTTTTGATAACTTTGCTACTGCTAATAAGTCATTTTCATCATTATATAAACCTACTGTTGTCATATAAGTTTGAGGATTGTTAATGAAGTAGTTATATGCTACCTCTCCAGTTGATCCAGAAATATATGAAGGATTAGTTGAGTAGTTAAACTCACTGTTTCTTGCTCTTACAAACACAAAATCAGAAGTTATTGTTTCCTCAGAATTAAGACCAAAACTAGGACTTATGATACCTGATCCTGAAATTGCTTGGTATATTTTTTCGTTATTTTCTCCTTCTGTATTACTTGTTTGAACTGTTCCTAAGTTTATTCCTTGAACATCATTTAAATCTAATGCATCACCATTTAATATTATAGTACCAATATCTGGAAGAAATAAACCATAAGAACCATTAGAGGTAGTATAACCATTTCCTCCTCCAGCACTATTCCAAGCTAAACCATCTGATCCACTTATTATCTGATATGCTCTTGTAGTACCATAATAATCAGGTACAGTAACCATTTGAGAATTATCTGTTAAAGATATAGAATTTCCAGTTCCAACTGAACCACTTAAATTTATATTTAGTGAACCAGGAAATAATGCTTGTTTATAAGCTGCTCTTTCAATACTTAAAACATAAATGGAACTACCAGAAACACCACCAAATACAAACCCAGCATTTTCATCTTCTAAAACTAATGTTCTATATTGACCATATATTGTTGAAGTTGGAGAAACACCAGGATTAGCAGTTTCATTATAAGCTAAAGCTCCTCCTCCTGTTTCATTACCATATGCTACCTCAAATTGTGCCACAGCAGGTGCGGCGGCATCATCTCCAGAATTATTAAATACAGTTGTATAGTAAGTACCTGAAGATCCATTAGTTTGACTTGATTGTGTAAAGAAGGTAGTTAATGCTGGAACATTATTGCTCCAACAGGTAGCAGTTTGTGCTTGTGCACTTACTACAAAATCATCTGCTTCTAATCTTTTAAATCCCATTATTATTTATTTTATGTTGTTGATTTGGTTACTGTTATAGGAACAGTTATTCTAGCTCCACTATCCAATCCTACTATAGTTAATGTACTTACTAAAGTGGCATTAGAACCAAATAGTGTATTAACTGTAGTTGCTCTAAGAGATATTTGAGTTCCTGTTACTGTAGAGGAAACATTAGTTCCTATAGTAGTTGTTGCAGTTGCATTAGCGGCTGCAGCAGCATCAGTATTAATACCAGTTGCTGTAAATGTACTCATCAATCTTACATCTGCTATAGTTGCACTATATCCAGCTGTTTCAAAAACTTGATCATTACCTAAGTAATTTAAAGTTTGAGGAGTAATAGCTATTGTAGCTCCTTGTTGTAGTGTTATTGAAGTGTATCCTACATTTAATACAGGTAACTTTGCTGTACCTCTAGGTAAAGTAGCTAACTTAAATTTCATTATTTGAGATTCCTCAGGAAATGCTTCTAATAAAGGCATACCATCTATGGCTTGACCATAAAATGCAGAACCTGAAGGATGTGAAGGATTATAAAGCATATAATCAATTTCATCATCTGCTAAAGCAAATTGTGTTATTCTAAAGGAACCATCATTAGCTGCTAATGCTTGTCTTCCTTTTGTAGTTAAGATAGCATCTACTGTAATGACGCTGTTATTTAAATATCCCATTTTTGTTTTTTATATAAGTGTGGTTATATGTTATAAATATGTTACTCTATTAGTTTCTTATCTCTTAAATCAATTATTACTTCATCAGGATTTAAATCAATTAGTTCTGTTGGGAACTCAGGAAATATTATACCTGAAGGTGTGTTATCTGCTTTAGTTAAAGGTTTATATATAGTTACTATACTTCCTGATTGTGATGATGTAGAAAATGAACCAGTAGCTGTTGAACCTGGTTCATTTGCTTCATTTACTAAATCAACGTTGGTAGAAGGTATAAACTCTTTAGTAACAGGTAAAGAACCATATGGAAATTCTCTATTTATTAAAATTGTATTAGGGGAATAAACGTATCTTCTTAATAAAAAGAAATCTATATTAACAGAACGTTGTACTACACCATCCAATGTTATTTGTAATTGTCCACTATTTTCTTCTGGTGTTAGGTAATTTAAAATTTTATAAGAAAATGATTCATTATTTTCAAATCTTATTTCATCATAATCACTACCCCCCTCATTAAATATTTCCCCTGGTCTTATAACAGACCAAGGTATACCTGTAAATGGAAAAGCAGAATCAGCTGGTTCTAATCCTCCAGGAAATCTTTCATTTGCTGAGGCTGTGTAATTTAATTCTCCCATAATATCACCACTACCATATGAAGAATTTCCTATAGAAGATACTAATGTAAGAGTAGTTAAATTTATATTAGGTTCATTTTCTTGATTTGAATATTTAAATTCCCAAAATGGTGCTATAAAGTTCTTTGGATCTGTAAATGGATCATAATCTAAAGGTACTGAAGGTGTTTTAGTACCTTGAATAAACATTTGAACAAAAGGTCCATTAATTGGTGGATTAATCAATACACTTGTACCCCCACCAGTATAAGCATAAGGTGCATTAGTGGGATTCCAATAATTTACTGCTGAATATGCTGCTTGATCTGCTCCAACTGGAGTATAGTTTTGGGTAACTTCCCATCTATATCTTCTGTTAGCTCTTATAGGTCTATTAGGTGAAGATTTTATTTTTATTATAAATGTAGCATATATAGCACTAGTAGGATTAAGAGTACTTTTAGTCCCACCCTGTTTAGAAGAAATTCCAAAATCTCCTAATTGTTGTAATGCCGCATTTAAATCATAAGGTAATACATTAATTTGTATACCTGCATTTGCACCAGTTAAAAATTGAACACTTTTTATTCCATTACTACCATTTATATCAAATAGATTTAAAGTTTTATTAGTATTTGGACCATAGTTTACAGAAAATGTAGCTTCTAAATCACTTCTAAAAAGAGTTTCATCAGCCCATTCACTATCTACATAAGGTTGTGTATTATTTTGAACATTAGAATATTTTAATTTTATTACTATACTACCTACTGAACCCCCTGAATTATTACCAGCTAATTTAGTATCTTTACCAAAATTATTTGTTCGAATAAAAGATGGAGGTGTAGATGGAAATTGAGCTTCCAAGTTAATAGTATAATTATCAGATAACTGATTACCCTGAGGTTGAAGACTACTTCTTGTTGGATATTGTGGGTCATCATTATCTTTAGCAAATTGATCTTGGTTAAAAAATACTTCTCCAGGTACAGCATAAGCTACAGATTCTGTTACAATAGAAGATGAAGCATATACTGTAGGTAATGTAGGTAAGATAGGTGTACTACCTGAGAAACCATATCTAGCATCATAAGTAACTGTATAATCAGTTGGTATAAGATTTGTAGAACCACTTACCAAATTAGGTAAAGTTATAGATAGATTATTATTTGAACTATAAGGAGCACCCTCTATATTCATACTATAATTTACAAATTCATCATCATTAGATTCTACATTGTATGTATCTGACCCTAATGGAATCCATGTTGAAAATGATGTTGCACCTGTTTGAGAATATAAATATGGAGTAGGTAATTTTGTTACCTCATATACAGATTGTATATTATTTAAAATATCATACTGAGTTGAACCAGAAGATTGGTTTACACCTATTCTAGCAACTCCATTTGCTTGCCAACTTCCTTGTATATCAAAAGCTGTATAAGGAGAAAGATTAGGTTGTTTAGCATCTCCACCTTCATTAATTAAATACTTTATATTAAATAAAGTTTTATTATTAATAACAGGGTATAAATCTACAATTTGATCACAATAAGCAAGATACGCTGTTTTATAGTCAATAACAGGTACTTTTCCAAATCCACCTTCTAAACCATTTATAGTATTTACATCATTAGCAGATGATTTAGCTCCATTATATCTAGGAATAATAGATGAGGTTTGAGTATAAAAAGATTCTGGTACTGTAGATTTAATAGCTGTATTATTTTTTATTGCTTTAAAGTTAGAGGGATTGTATAAACCATAAGTAAAACTTAAAGTTATTTGTAAGTCTCTAACAATAGCACTTCCAAAAACAGGGGTTAATACTGATTGTGGTATAGTAAGTAAATCTCCCTTTTTATGTCCTCTACCTGGACTGCTAACTGTAATACTAAGACCAGTTCCCAAATCTATAGAAGTAATATCTAATTCTAAACCTGTTCCTGTACCTGTAGTTGTAATTTGTAATGTACCATTAGGTAAAGGAACTTGACTAACAATAATATTAGCCCCATCTGTCATAACCTCACCAGAAAGAAGTTCCATTGTTGATTTATCACCATCACTAAATGGTGAATTTGCACCTGTTGTAGTTCCATCTGTTATAGTTATACTATATTTTCCTACTGAAGGGAATGATCCAAAAGGTGTATAAGTAGGATTACCAGAAACATTAAATTGTAAATTACCACCTATAGAAGGAAATTTTATTATTCTATTAGTGGAATTTTCCCATATGTCAAAGTTATTAGTAATCATAACTGAAGCATTGGCTGAATCTCCTTCGGGATAATATCTATTATTTATTTCAACTACAGGAGAATTCACTTGGGGACTAGAAACAAATCTAAATATCCCTGTATCATAAGGATTTACAACTGTACTATTATATTCATAAGCATTAAATGAAAATGAATCTAATGGTGTAAATGGAGCTTGAGATAATGATAAATTTTGACCTACTTCTAATAAAAAACTTTCCGGTATATTGTATTCAATTTCTTGTATAAGAGGATTTCTTCTTAAAGTATCATCTGTAACTATAAGATTATATAGAGGTTGACAATCAACGGCATTAGCAAACCCATCAGTATCACCAAATGCATTTTCTATGAATACGGGTACTTTACCATCTCCAGTTTCTTCAGCTGATGGAGTATTAAACTCTAACTCATATGTTTGTACTACTAGTGCTTGTTCTACTGAAGCAGAGTTTGCTGAACCAGATGATACTGATAAAGCAACTGATAAACAATCTTTTAAAGATAATGAATCTTTAGGTATTAAAGTACTCATTGTAACTGCTAACCCTTCATGTATTAAAGAAGATGAGAAGGCAGATGTAACATAAGCATCATCTAATGTAGTTGGTACAGCAGAAGGATAACTACCAGTGTATATTAAAATAGAAGCTGTTTGAAAAGTAGGTTCTCCTCCATCAGTATCAAAACCATAATGGGGTTCATTAGGAGAAATAGAATAAGTTGTATTAGTATCTCCATATTGAAATCCTGATTCTACTCCTGTCCATGATGTTAAAAACATAGAAACTGTTACTTGAACATCAGATTGTGGTATTTGATTAAAAATATATAATCCATCAATAGATTCAGATAGTGAAGATGAATATGATATATAAACATCATTTACTCTAGTTGAAAATATATTTTGTACTGTACCAGTAGAGGTAGCAGATGGGTTAGTAATGGTATTAGTAAAGTTAGCTACAGGTGTAAAACTGGGAGTTCCAACTAGTGCTGTATATGTAACTTTTTTATCTTTTGGTAAATCAAAATATACTGGTGTTAAAAACTCATCTGAAGAGGTATATGTTACTCTAACTGTAGTAGTACTTAAGTTACTAGCTTCATATTCTACAAAATCGTCATATTCACAGTATAAACCAAACTGAGAAGCTCCTATAGCTGAAGGAGTTGGTACGTTGAAAATACTACTTGTAAAAGTATATTCTCCATTAGTTAAGTTACCACTTGATACAGGAACAGTTGGAAAACCAGTTGCTGTTTGAGATTGAACTAAAGTTGCTACTACAGCTTGAGTAGAATCTTTAACTTCAATAGTAGCTCCAGATCCTGGAGGTGTTGGAAGTGAACCGTATCTTGTAAACACATAAGGTTGTACTCCTCTATTTTCATTTTCTACAGTAAAACTTCCACTAAAAGCTACTATACTATTTACTCTTTCTTGAGTACTAATATTACCATTTGAACCTAATACTCTTTCATCATACTTATCTACTATATCAAAAATATTTCCAGTATTAAATGGAACATTAGAATATAAAGGAAAACCAGTTGGTAAAAATGGAGATGCAGAAGTTCCAGATCCTGTTTCAGTTAACATATATGCTTTATATGGTCTGTGAAGGTGTGGATTATATCTATAAGCATTAGCATCCTCAGTATTTGCGGGTTGCCATCCTCTATATACCCATAGTTCTTGATTATCTGCTATGGTTATTTCTGTAGTATCATCTACTCCATTTTGAACAAGGTATGTAAGATTAGCTCCTAAAGAAGAAATCTTAGCTGTAGTGTTACCATTAACTATAGGATTATTCTTAGGGGAGGTAAGTAATGTATTCATACCACTTGTTGTGGATGAACCAGAAACAAATACTTGATTTGTTGTTTCTTTAAAGTAATATTTTATTTCATCTGCCATACTCTATTGTAATAAATAACATAAATATTTTTTTTTTAAATATTATATAAATATAATATACATGATACTGGTTCTGTAGGTGTTTCTGCAAATATATCATTTGGTGTAAGACCACTAAAATCTACTGAATACCATGTGAAAGTCCTAGCTTGTGTGCTACCTATTCCAGAAGTTTGTGCCATTTGATTACGTGATGTTGCCGTAATTGGAGTTTCATAAAGAGCACCCTCTAATACATTTGTTATTGTTCCACTAGTAGGATTAGAAAGATTACCATTAAAAAATATTGGGTAAAAATTAGTTCCATCACTAATACAAAACATTTTATTTTGGGATGAAGAATTAACATCTCTAAGGAATCCTGGGTCACCAGTAAATTGATTAGCACCTACTGATTGTGCTTGGAATCTACCAAATGGAGGAGTATTATTTGCATAATTAGCTGTACTTATATTCCAAGTAAAATTTGTAAAAGGAGCTCTATTTCCTGTTAATCTTACTTTTATTTCATAATAATTACTAGGTACATTTCTAGGTCCTGCAACAATAGAAGTACCAGATGCTATATAAGCTCTAGTATTCCAATCAGTTTCTCCTTGTAGTTGAAATTCAAAAACAGGTGTTGTAGTATCCCACCCAAAAGGTTCTATTACTAAACCTTTAGTCCATGAAATACTATCAGCTGCTAATCTAATAACTGTATCAGCTGCATTTCCACCTTGATTAGTATTAGTAAATAAATTATATTGAATAATGTCACTAAAGGTTAAACCAGTAGCAGGTATTGCTGCAGGTGGACTATAAACTTCCCAAACAGGACCTATAGGAACACTTGAAGCTGTTATTGAACCTGTGTATAACTGTAAATCAGTTTGACCTGCATTTCCTACTTCTGATGAATTAACTAAAACTTGGGTAGTAGATTCTATAGCATTCATAAACCAAGGATATGTACTTGGAGTATATGATGTAATATTAGTTACATCAGTATCTATTTCTTTTTTTCCTATATTAAAGTTTCCAGTTTCATCAGTATTAAATCCATCACCAGATGAAGTGTAATAAACATTACCTTCATTATCATCTATAAAAAATGTAGCATCATCCCATCCTCTAAGAAAAGATTCAGTTGGAAAAGTGGGAACTGGAGGAAAATATCCTTGTGGAACTGATTGAGTTAAATTAATTGAAGGTGTTACATTTGGGTCCATCCCAGATGCAGTTGCTAACCAATTTAATTGTCCACTTGCTGAAAATGTTAAATCGTAAAAATTAGCATCATTAGAACCTACTACATCAGAAGATGGTGGTTGAAAAATTTCTAATAGTTGAGCATTTGTAGTCGCAGGATTATTATCATCTTGTGCTGAAATGCTAGAGATGTACCATGTTTGAGGGCCACTAATAATAGCAAATTCAAAATCAAATGCTTGAGTAAGATTAAAAGTAATATAGCTACTATCCTTTATATAAGGCATTATAGCATTTCCACTAATGTCTGTATCAGATATTTTTATATACTTAACTTTGTTAGTAGGTTGTCTAGTTAAAGTATTAGAATTAGGTCTAGCAGATACACCAAGACCAGAGGTAGTAGTTATTCCTGCTGCATTTAATACTGCTTCACTAAAAGAGAATATACCTCCCATACCATATTGAGGATTACCACCAGATATAAAATAAGCAGAAGTAATATTATTACTTGCTACTACCAATCTAATAGTACCTCCACTACCTATACCAGAATAGGTAAAATCTGTAATATCATAATTACCATTAGCTGTTCCAGTTGTAGAATAACTTACACCACCTATTGGGGTAAGACTATATCCTAAACCAACTTGAGAAGCTATTTTTATAGGTGCTACTGTATCAGCCCAAAACCAGGCATTTCCTGCTTGTGGAATTTCAGTTGACAATAAAAAGTTCCCTTCAGTAAAAGTTAGATTATTAAAGTATTGTATATAATACTCATAATTTATATAGTTGTTTTGACCGAAAAATGCACTACAAATATCCTTCATTCCAACAGCAAAATCACTTTGTTGAAATTCACCGTTATAAAACTCTCTTTGATCTATTCTAGGTATTGTATAAGGTCCTTGTCCTGATCCTGTTGTTAAAGATAGTTGATTTGGTAGCTGTGTACCTAAAAGAGTTTGAACTGATTCTGAAAATTCTTGTACTACCCCTGGGTATATTGATGCAAATCTAGATGCAGATACTTGTACTGCTGTTTGTCCACTATAAGGTGCACCTGAGTAACTTACAGGAGCATTATTTATGTTATTAAACTCATCAAATACTCCTCCTGTTCCTCCTTCATACAAATAAATAGAAGAACCACTTATTGTAGAATATTGAGGATATGAACTTGATGAGTTTGGCAGTTGAAAATCTCTTGGTAAAGATCTTACTGTTCCTGATAATGATAAATCTTTTTGTACTTGAGGTACTATTGTTGAATAAGGATCAGAAGGAGAACCTGTATAATAAGTTGACATAGTTGTAGCTATATCAACTGATGGAGGTGCTAATCTATTTCTTTCTAAAAGATTTTGTTTTATTACTACACCTGATGTTAAAGTTGTATTAGCAGGTGTAAAATCCTTAATCATTTTAAATAATGAGTTATCAAAGAACTTTATTAACCTAATAAAATCATTTATATCATAACTTGATATATATTTTTTAAAGTATTCATCTCTTAAAGCATCTAAATCAGGGTAAGTATAGCTAGATTCTGATACTTGTCTAGGATCTCCTATATAATCTCCTATATTAAATGCACCTATTTGAGCTATAATATCATCATTTACTTGATCAGTAGGTGAAAAAGCTACTTCTAAATAGTCTATACTATGTTCACTACTACTTATAAATACATTTTGTTGGATAGATCTAAAAGCAGATAAAGTATCTCCCTCAGGAACTACTTCATTTGTTATTTGTATTTTATCTGTAATCTTATTCTTTATTCCTCCTGGTTGTTGGTTAAAGTATACTACTTCTTTATTTTCAATCCAGTTATTACTACTAGTATAAAAAGTATTTATATCAACTAAAGATCCTCCAGCAAAACCAAGAAATGATGCTGTTGGTTCCCAACTACCAGTTGTTTTGGGGTGTATAGAAACATTACTACCTGTATCTAATAAAGAACCTAAACTAGCTCTAAATGCTAACTCCTCAGGAGTTGAGTTTATTGTATTGCCTTGGACAGAAAATGGACTTAATACATAATCAAAGAATACACTTTCACTTATATGATTTCTCCAATATCTTATTTCTTGTAAAGAACCTGTTACAGGTGTATAAGCTATCCCATTTAAACCCACACTAGTAGGATGTGGGAATGATGATGTATCTGCTGAAGACCAATATTGGGTATTAGTTGTTAAAGAAGAAGTTTCATAAAATCCTACTTCTCCATTTATTTCATTAGCTGCACTTAAAATGACATTAGGTGAGTCACCATTTTCATCAACATTAACTTGTATAGACCACCATCCTTCATCAAAGAAAGGTAAAAATACACTAGCTGTAGTATTAACATCAGTTGAACCCATAGGCCAAAATGTTAATGTTCCATAATCTTTATTTAAAGCAGGAACTGATCCTGAATATGAATCTGTTGCCATACCAGTACCTTGATAATCTAAAGTTATTACTGATACATTTTCATCTCCCGCCCAAAGATTATAATAAGTAGGTGATGCAGGAATACCTGCAGATTTAAATCTAAACTGTAGTGAATGAGGATAGTTAAAGGGAGGTAAATTACCTGGATCTTTAAGTATAAAAGATGATGAAACATAACTTGTACCATCTAAATGATAAGCATAGTTAAATTCATCTTGTGCATAATCCCAATCTTGGTTGCTTTGTCTATCTTGACCACCATATTCATTTATTCTTAATATTGTATCTGGGATACCATATGAGGTTATTAAAGCTCTTAAACCAGCTATTGTACCTTTAGTTTTTAATAAATAAGGTAAATTATGGTAAATCCGTTTATATAATCGCTTGTTTACATCGTCTAACGGAACTATGTCATTTGAGGCAGATATTTCATTATCTACCAGTTCTAACCCAGAAGCTGCGGGATAACTGGTAGTCATGTCCGGGAAAGGAAATGCACTACCAGAAGGTGTTAATCCTAAGAAAGCTGTAAATAAATCATCAGCATTAAAGTTATTTGAATATAGTTTTATACCAAAGTTTCTAATAGCATCTGCTACTAAATCTTTTGAAATACCATAATCTAACCTGTTATCAGCGTTAAATCTATTAGTTAAATCTTTAGTATATAACCAAACATTATCATATTGTTGAGCAACCATATCAACAAATAACTCATAGTTTCTGTTTGCTGAATCGTCTCTTAAATATTCTGGTATTGTATTATATAAATAGTTAGTATTATTTTCATCATAGTTAGATGCTGATAATGCTTGACCACCATATTCCACATTGTTAGGATCAGCACTACCAATCCAAGTTAATACTTCTGTACTTCCTGTTGAAAATAAAACATAAGGAGGTTCTGTATTAGATTTTGGGTAAGAATATAATGAACCACTATTATAGTAAAGAAAGTATTCATAACCATCAAAGTTATTTTTAATATAATCAATCTTAGATATGTAAGTAGCTTTACTTTCACTATAAGCAAGGGATGAAGGTGTACCACCTCCTATTGTACCTAAGGCTTCTATAGAGTTATTATAGGATTCTATTAATCCTGCTTTGTAATAAAAGTTTTCTAATCTTGTATTAGCTGAAGAGAAATATATGAAGTTATTATAATCACTATAATCAACACTAATATTGATTTCTTTTCTTTTTAATAAGTTATTTAACTGTGAAAATGAACTAGTTAAATCAGTATTTACTAACTCATTATAGTTAAAAGTTTGAGTACTTTCTCCTGTTTCTTGAGTTACCTCTATACTATAGTTAGGTCCTTTAATAAACTGAAAATCATTAGGTACAAACTCAACCTCAGGAAATTCTACATTATATGCTTGTGAAACAGATACTTCCTCCACAACCCATAAAGTTGATTTTAAACTAAACTGTGGTGGTAGGGGTTCATATAGTTTAACTAATAATGAAGGTTCAACTTCAGTTCCAGTATCTAATCTTAAGTTATTAGATATAACTTGTTGGTCATTACCAAAGTTAAGAAGAAAATCTACGAAATAATCAGCATCTTCTCTATATTGAATAAAATCATTACTTGACGATACTATTAACTCATCTGATATTGTATTACTTTTTAATCTTACTTCTGTTCTATCAGAACTTATCTCACTAATATAATAGTTTAAAGTAATATCAGAAGCTAATCTTCTTCTATAAAAATTATAAGTTGAAAAATATGAACCATAATCATATCCTATTTCCTCTAAATCCTTAGATGGGTACAAAATAGTATCTCCCTCTAATACACTAAAAGTAGTTACAGAAACCGCTTTTGTAGGGGGTAAAGGAAATATTAGATTTTTATTTTCATCGTATGCATAATACTCTATATAATCAGTAGATGATGAAAAAGCAGTATCTAACCTAGATGAAGAGATTAAAACATTATCTTGTTCAGTATATTGTTGAAACTCAAAAGTAGTTGGATCAACTTGGTTTATTTGTGTTTTATCTGTCATTATACTACTGATGTATTAGTTGTGTTTACAGCTGGTGAAGAAACTTCTTGAGATATTTTAGCAAAATCGTCTCCTGCTATAGAGGAATCTTCTATTGCATTTACATCTAAATCAATCTTTTCTCCAGTAAGTGCTTCTGCTTTTTCTACTTGAGCTTGTAATAAATCTCTTCTTAAAGAAGTTATTTCAGCTCTTAAAGCCTCTATTTCTTGACTATCTTGATCAAAATTAATATATTCTCCACTTGTTTTTATTAAATACTCATGTGAGTTAGTTTCACCTAAAGCAGGTATATCATAAAATAAGTTATTATAAGATTCAAAAAACTGATTTACTGTAACTGTATTTTCAATCTGTTCATTTAAAGAAACTACACCCAGTTGACTAAACTTAGTGTCTATTACTTTAGAATATTCTGTTTTAGAATATGTTTTTTTAATAAGGTCTACTTTTTGATCTCCCATTTACCCGTTAACTACTTTAAAGTAATATTTTTCATCCATTACAATCACATTATTATCTATATTTGTTTGTATTAATATTTGATAGTTTCTTTCTGGTTGTAAACCATTCATATAAACAGTAAAATAACTACCTGTTGGATCACAACTTATTTGTGTATTTTGTGTGTCGAAATCTACAACAAACTCATTAGTTTCCAAATCTTTTATAGCATAATATGATGCTGATGGTAATGCTTGGTTCTGTGTATAAATAGATTCAGTTGTATAAACTCTTATAGGGAACTGTGGTCTACAGTTTAATCTAAACTGATTAATACTTTCACTATAAAATATACCTTGATTATCATCTAAGGCAACAAATAAATCTGGGGTGGAAACTGTTTCCAATTGTGTAATATCAAATGTTGATAAAGTTACTTCAGCAGGAGTTAAAGCTCCTTCTATATTAGGCAAAGCATTTAGTTGCTCTATTGACCAAGTTAAAGTTTCACCTGCTACATATCCTAATCCTATTTCTTTTACATATACATCTAACATAGAAGCACTATTAAAAGTAGCTCCAAAAGTAGCTCCACTACCAACACCTGCGTAAGTAGGATCATTGGGTAGAGATTGTGTAAATGAGCAAGATATAGAACTGGTTAGTTCATTTATTGGATAAGATCCAGTTAATATTCTTCCATGTTTTAAATCACCACTACTAGTACTATAGGTAAAATCTCTCCATTTTATGTCTAACTCAGGAGGATATATAGTATTTGTATCTACTGAATAAAAACTTAGTTGGGGAGTTACAGCACTTGAAGTTACAAATTCTGTTGAATCTTTCCATTTGATTATAAATCCTTCATTTGCTATAGGAGTTAAACTACCAATAAGATCATTAGATGAAGAATACCATACTTTAACAATATCAGTTACCTCTGTATTTAAATCTTTATCACTTCTAAGATTAAATATTTGTGATGATTCTAAACTTCCTATACCATCATATCCACCTGATCCTGTCCACCAGTTACATCCTCCTTCATTATTACTTCCAGAATAAGAACCAGTAGTAAGATCTTCATAAAATCCTTCTATAGGCCATTTATTTGATCCTGAATAATCACTAAATACCCAACTTACACCTGTTGTGTTTTGTCTTTGATCTAAATATTGACCTGATCCGTTATTCCAAGAACCGGAAATAGGATAAACATTAACTTCAGATTCTAAAATAACATTATCTGCCTTAGCAATGAATAGCTTTAGACTAGCTGTAAAGTCAAGAGAACTAGTTACAGATGCTACATTTTGTATTACATTATTTATTTGTAATTGGTCAAATTTAACTAATGATCTAGCTACATTAGATATAGGATTGTTATTAGTTACAAAATTTGATACCTCTAGTATAGGATCCAACCCTGTATTCATAGCAGGTTGTGCACTATAAATAGATGCATCCTGTGTTGGAAATAATTTATATACTGCCATAGTTTTAAAATATTCTATTTAAAATAATGTAACAACCCTTCCTTTGATATCATTATCTGGGTATTTTAGTTCAAATATACTTGGATCTAGTGATGGAAATATTGTTCCATTTTGTAATGCTCCATTCATATCATAAGCATATTTTGAATAACCTTGAGAAGTACCTGCTACATTATTTAGATTTACTTGTTTAACAGTTTGTACTCCTTCTACTTGGTCTAATAATACAAAAAGATTTGCTATAATAATAGGTTGATTTATTTGCCATTTATCTATAGAAAAATAATCTTTTAATGCTAAAATACATTCCTCTATTACTTGATTACCATTATAATCAGGAAAGGTAATTATTTCAAAATTAACATTAAAGTTTATTACAAAAGCATTTTTAATACTAATAGTATCACTAATCATTCTATATTGATTAATGTATGTTTTTACATTTTCTTTTAACGCTTGTGACGCCGTTGTTAGTTTACCATTTAAATCTGATGATAATAGGTAAATGTCTAATGTAGCGCTAGGACCATCATTTATATCTTCTACTAAAGGTTTTTGTGCCCAAGCTTTAGAAATAACTCCATATTTAGGAGGCATACTAAGTGCTCTGATTAAATAATCATTAGATGTTACATTTCTAAGTTGTGTTGGAAAGTTAGAAATAGAATTTTGTCTTATTTCCTCTATTGTATCTCCATCTTGACCACCAGAGGCTGCTATTGAATTATTTGTAGCTATAGAATCAAATACATATTGAGCTGTTGTTGGATCTAATCCACCTCTTAAAAACTGAATAGTACTAGTAGTAGGATTAGTTAATGTATTAGATGGGATGTTTGATTGAACTCCACCTCCAGTATAATACCTAATAGTTAAAGTAGTATTACTAGGTGCAATACCATAAGTATTTGTAAATATAAAGTTAGTAGGACTATAAGCTGTTGTTAACTTACTTTGTCCAAATGGTAAACCTAAGCCTACATTATCAGGATTAGGTATTACATTTTCTGTAGTTTCTGTTGGTGAACCTGCTCCAAACTGTAACTGTAAAGTATTTGCATTTAAAAATCTTGTAGCAAATCTAGTTTGTACTCTTTTTGTTTGTAAAATATAAGGTGTATCTGCATCTGTATAAGTATTAGGGTCATTAGTATTAACATTTTTTAATCCAGTATACACTGCATCTTGACCTAAATAATCTACTTCATACCATTGGTTACCATCTGAATCAAATACATCAATAATATTTGCAAGATTAGTTCCATTTATCTCTGTTGTAGCAAACTCTTCAGGTGCACCAAATGTTACTGATGTGTTATTAATAACACCACTAAATGCTCTTCTAGTTTTCTTTAGTAAGTAATAAGTAGGGTTACCGGCTGAAACTTGTGCTACTGATACTGTTGTAGGATCTAAAGAGTTAGATACTGAAAAATCAATAGGTTCATCTGTTGTAAACGATGTAGGACTTCCTGCTGTTGTACTTACAACTGTATTTTGGTTTACATATAAAGCATAATCAAAATCAGGCACATAAGCACTACCTGATAGTTTAGAAGGTACTTGTTGGAAAAAATCCACTAAAGTAGTAGCTAAACCTGTTGCTTTAGGTTTGTACCCGTACATATAAGCTAAATCATATAAATTATCATCCTGTCTAGCATACTGAAGGTATGTTTCTTGGACTTGATTGTCTAAGTAAAAAGATAAAACATCACCTACATAAGCAGCTTGTTCAATAAACATCATACCTGGAGATGTTTCAGTAAAATCTGTATATGTTGTTGGAAAATATGTTTGTGAGTAGTTTATTAGTGTATTTCTATACTCAGCAAAATCTTTATTTATATAGTTTATGTCTCTTCTGATTGCCATTATGCGAAGTTTAATTCTAAATCATCATTAATTGTAGTGTTTATAACCGAGTAGAATACTTGTACTGTAATTGAATTATTATCTGGATTAGATAATACATTTAATTCTTGAACATTAACATTTGGAAAATGTGTACCTATTTTATCAGCAACATCTTCTTTTAAAAAATCTAAATTATTTTCTGTTATTTGGGAAAATATAAATTCTCTTAACCCCCCACCAAACTCAGGATTACCTGGTCTTTCTCCTACGTTAGTAAGGAAAAAGTTTATTAAGTTATTCTTAATAGCTTCCTTAGTAGTATAATTAGGAGTAAATACTTCACCAGAGTTAAAAGGGAGACTAACTCCAATACCAACTCTTGGTCTTGTATCATTAGGAAATTTTTGTACCGCTCCAAATGCCATTTTATTATACTTTACCTTTCATTAAATTCATAATTTGATCTGTTGATACTTCTCCTTGTGGTAGTTGACCATCAGGAGATGCGGTATTAGTATTAGTTACTTGCATAGGTACATTTGCTGATGTAGCAGATATAGTACCATTGGCATCAGGCATCATACCACCTAATACATTTTGAATATTTTCTCTCATAGCTAACCTATTATCTTCTGACATAGGTACATTTTGTGGAGCAGGAGTTGTAGAAATCACGGGTTGAGGTGATCTTACTGCTTCCATAAGGATGTCTTTCATCTCTTCTTGAATAGCTTCTTTAACTGCTTCTTTTACAACGGACTTTAATTCACTTAGTTTCATATCTTAATATATGTTTTGTTATAAATATTGATTTAATCTGCTTTTAAGTTATTTTGGACAATATAAAATGATAACTCATCAATTAATATTTGATCTTCAGCACTAAATGATCCCTCTCCCTTTAAAATCGTTACCCCAGCGCTATTTTTTCCAATAGCTCTTCTTTTATATAGTTCTCCTGTTTTACTTTGTTGATCTACTTCTACGGAAATTTCAAAACCATTTACATTGGTTACCACTGGGTTACCTTGTTCTACTGATTCTTTTCCAATAGCTAGTAGTTCATTATTAATTTCTGTCATTTCTAGCCCTTCATTTCCTTCACTTCCGCTAGCACATCTTTCTATTAATTCATCTATCTTTTTTAGATATCTTAATATTATAATTAAAGATGCTATTAAAAATACTAACGCAATAATTAATGCTTTTCTTAAATCTTTATTAGCTTTTTCAAACTTATCAAATAACTCTTTTATACCTTCTAAAGCTGCTACTATAGGATAAACAACTGTAGGAGCTGGAGTGGAAAATATTGCTAATTTACCTGACTTAAAGGCAGCGCTAACAGCTAAAAATACAGCTACTAAAGCGGTATTAACAGCAATTACTTTATATATGTTATTTAGTTGTTTTACTATAGAATTTCTTCTTTGAATAGCTAATTTTAATAGGGCATTACTAGGACATTTTTCTTCACCAGATTGTGCTAATTTTGTAATACCAAAAATAACTAATAATCCTATTGCTAATGGAAAAAGTTTATTTTGAATTGAACTTGTAACAGTTAATACAGAATTTTTAACTACAACAATTGATCTTTCAATAGGATCTAAAACAAGACTAGATACCTTTTGTATAACTTTATTTGCCTCATTTTTTAACTCAGCTGCTGCTATCTCTGCTGCTAACTCAATATTAACTAAACCAATAGGAGGTAATTCAGATAAAACCTCACCATTACCAGTAACAATAGTTTGTTGTTGAGGAGCATAACCATCTATGGTATATGCTAATTTAGGTTGACCTAAAACTACATTAGGTAAACTAGGTAAAACAGGAACTCCAAATCTTATCTCAAATTCTCCATTTGAATCGGTTTTAACTTCTTTATTGCTATCTTCATCTAATTTATATTCCAATTCACCTTCATCATTTTTAAAAGATTTCATAGGATATAATAATTCTATAAACTTTATATCAACTCCTTGTAAAGGTTCATTAGTTTGTTGATCATATATTCTTCCTTTAGTAACAAAGGTAGTAATTATAGGTTCATTTTGAGGATCATTTGTTAATTTATCTTTAAGATTAGATAAAACTTGTGAACCTCTTTGAGACTTCATAAAACCAACAGCTAATCCTAATAGTAATTCCTCATTCATACTTATGCTGTTTTAACTGATTTAGAAGTAAGATTAGGTATTTGAGACTTAATATTAGATATACTACTTTTAATTAAGACAGAAGATGCAGCAGCAGCAGGTATTAAAGGTTCACCACTTAATGCGGTTAATAAAATATCTAAATTTTCTAATAAACTTGAAAACTGAGTTATAAAGGCATCTCCTAATACTAAAGATTCTGTAGCATTTTGTCTACCTAAAGATACTATACCTTTTGGGGATAATAAGTTTACATTACCTTCTAATGATTTAATACCTAAACCTTCAACAGATTCCATTGCTATTGATTTTTGGGAAGACATTAAAATACTATCAACATTAGTATTAAATATTAATCTACCAGAATTTAAAATAATCTGTTGTTGATTATATGATTGTGGTGATTGTGGTGTTTCTTTTACTATATTTGAAAAGGGAACTGAAGTGCCTTCCCCAGTTGCAGAACTTGCTACTGATACATCAATTGGAATTTGTTGGGTAGATGTTAAATAAATAGAAGATAAATCTGTATTTATATTTTCAGTTACAGGTAACCAACCTGGTTCTCCTAAATCTTTAGGTTGTCCATTTCTTAATATTGTAATAGGACTACCAATTTCACCAGTTGTAGACCAGTTATTTTGTACTGATCCAAAGGAAGGTGAGGTACTACCTAATCTTAAACTATTAGAAAATCTACCTTCAAAAATTTGATCCCCAATAAAGGAAAGAATGGGTCTAATATTTCCCTTTTCTATAAAATCTCCTCCGCTATTACCATTTAAATCTAATTGAAATGGAGTACCACTAGGTTGTTGTATATTACCTAACTCAATAGATTCATTACTTTTATTTTGTGAAGGTGATTCAGTTGTATTAGTAGAATAAACATCAGGAATACCATTTTGTTCTGGGTGGTTCCAGATACCTATAGAGTTTAAATAATAATAGTTATATGTTCCTGTTGCTTGAGAATTACCTGTTGTAGGTAATCTAAATAATATTACTAACTCATTAACTAATGGATAGTTTTTGAATTGAGGAAATAATGGTTTAGCTAAGTTACTAGATAATGATTGGTTTGAAATTATTGGTGAGGTAGGTGTTGATACTAATTGATATTGAATAGTTCCTATTCCCCCCCACTGTCCTGTTTGATTAAATAACTGAGAGTTACTGTTAAGAGAAATATCCACTACTCTAGCGGTTACCATCTTATCATTTAAAATACCTAACTCCTCAGTATTACCAACAGTATTAGAATTCCTACTTAAATATGATATTCCAACCTTATCCATTATTAGTCCTTAGTTGATAGATTAGTATTTAACTTATCAAGTTCAGCTAATAGTTCTTCTTTTTCAGAATCGGTAATACCCATTGAATCTTCGTTGCTACTATTATTAATCACACGCTGTACTATAGTAGCCATTTTAATGAGTTGTTCATCGTTTCTAACGCCAATTTCTAAATATTCTTTAATAAGCGGTACTATGAGGGTAGCGTCTCCAATATCTTGTACTAGAGGTTTAAGTTCTGATATTAGACCTGATATTTGATCTTCTTTTTTCTTTTGATTATTATAAATCTCACTTAATATGTCAGAAAATTTCTTTTTCCCAAATACTACACTGTTTAGACCGCTCATAATATTTATTTTTTAGTTATAAATATGGAAAAAGTGTGAGTTTAAAATTTACAATGTCCGTTTTCTAAATAAAAATAATATTTACTTTTAAATATATCATGTAATTTATCTGCCACTTTTGTGATTTTAGGAGTTTTAACGTCAACTATTTCACGAATGTAGATATAAAGTGCCTTTTTATTAAACACATCTATTGTATCTCTCTTTCTAAATAATTCTAAAACTGCATCAGCTATTTGAGCATCATTCTTTTTAGGAAATAATTCATAAATATTTTCGGTAACATGATTAACAAATATATCTATGTATTTACTTAAATCATCTACAGTTTCTCCACCTATATCATCCATATCATATGAGTGAGGTGAGTTATCTTGTACTAATACATCAATATCTACTTTTTTAATTTTAGTATTGTAGTTTTTAGTAGTGTATAATATTAACCATCTTTTTACAATGGTACCAAAATAAGAGTATGCTTTAGCACCTCTACTGGGGTCAAATAAATGGATTTTAGATAATAGGAAAACTATTATTTCATGCTGTAGATGCTCTAACTCCTCTACCTCAGTATGGTAAAACTTAAAAGTGTGGATTATATTCTCTGTAAGTTTAAAGAATGCGTAGTGAATCTTTTCCTTATATATTTTAGATTTAAACTCTGAATCTATAGATGCATTATATAATACAATAGAGTCCTCTGTCTCTTGAGTAAAATAATTTTTACTTTTAGGTTTTCTTTTTTTAATCATTTAATTTGCTTTAAATCTTTCTAGTTTATTTTGGATTTCTTGGATATGCTTAAAAAACCATCCAATCTCATCATCTCCCTCAAACATTCCCTTTTCATCAATTTTATTTAATCGTTCACTGGAATATTCTATTTGTTTAGTGAGTTCAATAATGTAGTTATCATAATCAATCATTCCATCTTCTAATTTTTCTAATTTACGAAGAAGATTAATAACTGCAAATCCTAAAATTAAAACTATAGGGGATAAAACCCCTACTAGCACTTCTAATATCTCAAATTCAACTGTCATAAGCTATCTAACATATTTTTTAATCCTGGGCTGGCTATAGTACCTAATGCTTTAGATTTTATATTTGTATTCTTGTTATTACCCAAGGTACGTGACTTCTTTTGGGGCTCCACATTTTTACCTGAGAGTTTTGGTAACCACTCCATTTCAAACTCTATTCGTGCTGACATTAAATCTGCTTGGTGGAGTATAAAAGGTAAAGATGTACGAGGTTTTTGTTCGGGCATGAATGTTTTCAAATATTTTGTATTTGCCTCATCATATAACCCATCATGTGTCTGAATAGCAATCATCTCATTAAACGAGTACTGGATGTTATGTGATTGGAGGAGAAATAATCCTCTATCGGGAACGGAAGCAAATGATACTTTTTTATTAAACATATAATCCTCACCCAGCTTTTCTCGTCTCCAGTTATCAGTTTGAGGGATGTATGATTCATTTTCCTCATCACCCATTTTACCTAAATCGTGGTTGATAGCGCTAAATACTAACTCTTCTTCGGTGAATGTCGTCATATCACAACCGGCCTCAGCCCATACAGTGGATAACGTGAGCGAAGCAGATACCACACGATTTACGTGATAAACATACCCACCAGGAAATGCACTATGGTATTTATCTAGATGGGATGCAGGCATAAGGATTATTCTTTCCTCATACTTTTTATAGAAATCCAATAATGCTTGTTTTCTATCTCCTGTAATATATTTCTCAATATTACCTGTGAATTCCTCCCAATTTGATTGGATTTGCTCTGCTGTCAACTTCATAACTTACCCTTCTCTAGATGATAATGGTTCATTTTCTATTTGACTCCTTACTTCCTCTACTAGTTCGCCTGCTTTTTCTAATGCTTTTAGATACGTTTCTAGTGGTTCCTGCTTACTAACTATTCCTCTTAGATTTCCTAGTACTCCCTCTAAATTGTCTAGTTGTTTGTTTATATAATTTCTGTTTTTCATAACTTTGTTTGTTTAACTTTATTCATTTATTATTCCTACTCTCTCTACCTAACTACACAGGGTCGAAGTTACTACCCTTCTTTGGCTTAGGCACGTTTTTTGTAATAAGTTTTCAATATTTCTTTTTTAGTTTCTGAATAGTGTGAAGAAATGCGCATTTTTCGTATTCTTCTACCTCCTCAAAATATAAAATAGCTTCCCCTAATGTTTGTTTTAGGGGACCACTTTTATAATCCATAACTGCTTTACAATGATTTTTATTTTTTAAATCTAAATCTTTGACATAATACCAAGCTCTATTAAATACAGCAAATGATGCTGCTTCTTTAGTAGTTTCTAAATCAATAGCTCCTGAACTTTCTTTATCTAAGAATTTTTTTAGTTTTTGGTGAAATACAAGATGATTAATAATAAGTTTAACAAACATACCTAATTTGTTCATAGGTTGTTCTAACTCCTCTCCAACCAACTTTTCAAATTCTCTTATACTTTTTTTCTCATCAAAGTTATCATCATCACTACTACCAAATAGACTAAATAGTTTATTTTTATCAATCATATTATTTTTGATTATAAATATTTTACAATATACTCAAAGTATTAATCAATTCCATAGTAATCATCTACTATGATTTTAAACTCTACTTGTATTTCTTCCTTAGGACCAGCATCAATATTAAAAAATGCAGCCCCCCATACTGTAACTGTATCTCCAACCATTCTTCTATTTAAATAGAACTGTTGTTTTGAATTGTAACTATACATAGTTGAAGTACCAGTATTAAAAGAGGGACAAGTATAACAAGTTGCTTTGTTCAATTGATATCCAGCAATATTAAGGGGTGGGTGAAGAGCAGCTAAATCTGTCATAGTAATTGTAAGATCTCCAACAGATATTGGAACATTTTGTCCATTTTTCAATCCTAAAATACTATATGCTGGAACTCTAAAAGATATAGTATCAAAAGCAATCCAAGTATCCGAATCCCAAGCACATCCAACTAAAGGAACACCATTATTCACATAATTAGGGTGCATTTCATCTAATTTAGCCATAACAGTAAAATATTTAGGACCTCTATATTCAATATGGTGAAAACCATTATCATCCATATATTGATTAGGTTGAACTAATGTATCTATCCAAAATTCAGCATCACAATGTCCATCAGCACATGGGTATGCGTAATGTTCCCATGGATCATAACAAGAACTAGATAATACAACAACTAACAACAGTAGTAAAATATTGAATAAATTTTTCATAACCTTAATTTTTAAATGTTTAAATATACCGTAAATATACATAAAATCTCTGTGGTATCCA
>Ga0181389_1000127_pt1 | contig 28274 bp, 21 predicted proteins | sample 12SPOviralmetaG_FD_130121 | JGI IMG/M metagenome (GOLD analysis project Ga0181389, IMG submission 130121) | Marine viral communities from the oligotrophic San Pedro Time Series (SPOT) site, San Pedro Channel, CA, USA - 12 SPOT_SRF_2010-06-29 | ecosystem: Environmental > Aquatic > Marine > Strait...
ACCAACAGGTTTATCTTTAGCAACAGCTACAGGAGCTATAACAGGAACAGCAGGTTCTGTATCAGCGTCTACAACAACAACATTTAGCATTACAGCTACAGATGATGAAAATCAAACTAGTTCATCAAGATCTTTTAGTATAACAGTTCAAAACGATAATCCTAGTAATTATTTTAATACTGTTTTATATACCGGAAATGGTTCAACTGATAGAAATATAACAGGCGTAGGTTTTGACCCAGATTTAACTATTGTAAAAAGCAGGTCTGGAGGAGAAAATTGGGGAGCAGGTGATACAGTAAGAGGTGGTGGGTTTCTTCTTTACCCTAACTTAACTAACGCACAAGTATCTTCAGCTTACATTACACCATCAGCAGTTTCAGATGGATTTAAAATAAGCACAGGGAATAATAATAGTTCAGGCAATAATTACGTAGCTTGGAATTTTAAAGCTGGAGGAGCTGCTGTTACAAATTCTGTAGGAACATTAGATACTCAAGTTAGTGTTAATAATACTTTAGGATTTAGCATTGTATCTGGTTCAGTTCCTAGTTCTGGATACACTAACACTCTTGGCCACGGATTATCTTCTGCTCCTGAATTAATAATTTATAAAACTACAAATATAACAGGATCTTGGTATATATTTTCAAATTATGGTGGAAGTTTACTTGGAAACAATAATGTTGTAAGATTTGACACAAGCGCTGCAACTTCGGATAGTTTATTTGATATAACAAGCACAACGTTTAAAACAGGTTCTACAAGCTCGGCGCACGATTACATCGCCTACTGTTTTGCATCAAAACCAGGTTTTAGCAAAGTAGGTTCTTACACTGGAACAGGAGCACAAGATAATAATATTTTGCTAGATTTTGAACCTGCATTCGTTATGATAAAATGTTCCAGTGCATCAGGAACAAATTGGGTTATTGTAGATAATAAAAGAGATAATGGTGATGCATGGTTATATCCTAATACAGCAGATTCAGAGTATGATGATGCAAGTTTATATACAAGATTTTATGCTAATGGATTTTCTGTAAATGAAACTGCAAGTTATGTAAATACTGTTAATGCAACATACATATATCTAGCTTTTGCAGCTGATCCTTCTACAACAACACCTAGCTTAGCTAATAGTTTTAATACAACACTTTATAGTGGATCATCTAGTACTCCATTGAATGTTAGCGGAATAGGATTTGAAGCAGATTTTTCTTGGTTAAAAGTAAGAAATAATTCATGGTCAAGTGGTCTTTTTAGCTCTTTAATGCCTTATGGTGTTAATAATGGAGTTAAAAGTTTATATTCAAATAGAACAGATGCAGCTACAGATTCATGGGGAACTTTAACTTGGAATAATAATGGATGGACTTTAAATGGTGGTAGTTACGATGGTAGTTCTGCTCATGATTTTGGGGCATCTCCTTATAATTATGTATCATGGAACTGGAAAGCAGGAGGATTAGCGTCTATAAACACAGACGGATCAATTACAAGTTTAGTTTCAGCAAATCAAGCTGCTGGATTTAGCATTGTAAAATATACAGGTAATAGTACAGCGGGGGCTACTGTAGGGCATGGACTTTCAACAGCACCGCAACTAATAATTATTAAAAGTTTAAATGTTATAGGCGGTTCATCAAAAAGCTGGACAGTATATTCAGAAACATTAGGAAACACTGATTATCTATATTTAAATACATCTTCCCAAGCACAAACTTATAATTTTTGGAATAACACTTCGCCAGTAAGCGATAAATTTACTGTTTCTTCAGATACAAATGTAAACAGTTCTTCAGGCAACTACATCGCATATTGCTTCAAATCAATAGCAGGTTATAGCAAAGTAGGCACTTACACCGGTTTAGGATCAGGTGGTCCGCTTACTGTTAACATGGGCTTTGCACCAACTTTAGGAATAATTAAAAGAACAGATTCAACAGGTGGTTGGAGAATGTTTGATACTGTAAGAGGAACTGATAAATCATTGCGAGCTAATAGTTCCGATGCTGAATATGATGACAGCACTAACTACATGGATTTTACATCAACAGGTTTTTATTTTAGTAATTCTCAAACGAACTCTGATATAAACGCAGCTGGAGGAACATACATCTACCTAGCAATAAAAGAAAATTAATAAAAAATGGCTTTAACAAAAGTAACAAGTAACGTACTAGCAGATGATGCTGTAACAACGGGTAAAATCCTAGGTGCAAATGTAACAACTGCTAAAATTGCAAATGATGGAGTTACACACGCAAAACTAGAAAACAGATATAAAGCACAAGTAGCAATATCAACACTAACAGGTACAGTTGCTTTTGATTGTTCGGCAGGTTCAAGTTTTAAATTAAGTGGGGATTTAACAGGTGCTTATACTATAAATTTAAGTAACTATAAAAAAGGTCAAGTAATAACCATTTTCCCTTTAAAAGCTCAAAGTATAACATTAGCAGGGCAAGGAAGTTCAACAAATACTTTTAACAAAATTGGTGGAATAGACTATGACAATACTACGCATAACATTTTACAAATTGAGTGCGTAGACGATTCAGCAACAGCACCAATATTCTTTTATTCAATTGCAACATTTGCAGCAGATTCAACACCATAATATATGAGTTTAGGAAGAAGATTTTTAACAACAGGCGGAGTAGTACCATTCACAGGAAGTTATTCAGTAGATTACCTAGTTATCGGAGGCGGTGGTAGTGGTAACAGTGGAGGCGGTGGAGGAGGTGCAGGAGGTTACAAAAACTCTTTTAACAACGAAACTTCTGGAGCAAATTCAAGTTCTTTAACTGCGAGAACAATGACCGCAGGGGATAACGTAAACTATATAATACAAATAGGAGCAGGTGGTGCAGCAGGAACAAATAGTGGTGATAGTGCTACAATGAACGCACAAGGTACTAAAGGAGGTGAAACTTCTTTCCATATATCGGGCTTTAGTTTTCAAGTTTTCGGATCAGGTGGCGGTTGTGGTGGTTATGCTGCAAGTTCTCCTTTATCAAAAAATAATGGTGGCTGCGGAGGTGGTGGTGTTTTTGGCACAGGTCAAGGTGGTTCAGGTCTTGCAACACAAGGATTAGACGGAAACGATGGTAGTGGTTCTCCTAGTAGATACTCGGGTTCGGGTGGTGGAGCAAGTCAAGGTACAAATTCTGGCACTACAGCAAATGGCTTCGCAGGTTTACATTCATCAATAACAGGATCAAGCGTTGGAAGAGCAGGAGGTGGCGCACCTGGTCAATGGGGTAATATAAGTTCTACAGGTCAAGATGGGGGTGGTAATGGACAATCTAATGGTACAGCCAACACAGGCGGTGGCGGTGGTGGCGCAGGTCGCACAGGTTCAGACCAAACCACAGGATTTAGAAATATTGGAAATGGAGCAAGTGGAGTAATTATTTTAAGGATGCCTACAGCAGCTTATTTAACAGCATCAACTTCTGGTTCTCCAACTGTTACAACTGATGGTACAGATACAATTTTAACTTATACAGGTTCAGGTTCTTATACTTCATAAATATGGCACATTTTGCAAAATTAGATTCAAATAACATAGTTACTAACGTTGTAAGAGTAAACAACGAAGTAATACTCAAAGCAGATGGAACAGAAAGCGAATTAAAAGGCAAACAGTTTTTAAATAATTTGTTAGGTTCTGCAACTTGGGTACAAACTTCTTATAATGGAAATTTTAGAAATTGTATGGCAGGTATTGGATATACTTACGATTCTGAAAGAGATGCTTTTATAATGCCTAAACCATATCCAAGCTATCTATTAAATGAAGATACACTTTTATATGAAGCACCTATCGCACATCCAACTGATGGAACTGTTTGCCAATGGGATGAAGAAAATCAAGAATGGAATAATTGTTTTACAATACCTACAGAATAAAAAATGGAACAATTAAAAATTTATGGTTTTAACGCAATAGCATTAGCTTTTTCGTTTAGTTCTATAAATCCTATTTTACAAGCTGTTTCTTTATTGTTAGCAATAGCATAAATTAAATAAAATGAGTGATAAAAAGAAACCCTTTAAAGATACAGGTGTCGGACGGTTTTTAATCGAAAAAGCACCAAGTATTCTAGGAATGGTCGGCGACGCAATATTGCCGGGAAATGTAATATCAGAACTAATTAGTGGTAACTCGCAGCTTTCAGAAGGCGATAAACAAGTTGCACTAGAAAAGTTAAGAATAGAAAGAGCCGAAATTGATGGCACAACCAAAAGATGGGTTGCGGATGCAAGATCAGGATCATGGCTAGCTTCTAATGTACGCCCTTTAGTTTTAGTATTTTTAACAGTTAGTTATGTTGCAGGATGGTATATGAGTTATCCTTTAGATAGTATTACTAGTCTTCTTACTATCGTAATTGGAGGATATTTTGGTTCTCGCGGTGTGGAAAAAGTATTTGGAAATAATAAACATAAACAATGATAGAACAAGATTTTAAGATCTTTGGAATAAACGTAGGGGCAATGATATTTTCAGTAATACCTGAAATAAACACAATACTACAGACGGTAGTTTTATTGTTATCAATAGGATATACAATATTAATGATAATAAAAAAATCAAAAGAATAATACAATGAAACATTTTAATGAATCTGAATTTAATAACTTTGAAAAAATGGACCCCAAGCTTATTGAAATGCTAGATGATCTTAGAGAAGCATATGGGTATCCAATTACATTAACATCAACATATAGATCACCTCAACATCCTATAGAGGCTCGTAAGTCTAAACCCGGCGAGCATGCTTATGGCGCCGCTGTAGATATGGCGTGTTCAGGTGGTGAAGCTACTTATAAATTAGTTAAAGCTGCGATTGAAGTAGGCTTTAAAAGAATAGGTATAAGTAGAAAAAATAACTTTGTTCATGTGGGAATAGGGTATGATGGAGCACCTCCTATTACAATATGGACATATTAAATAAATTAAATGAAATTAATTAGAAAAATAAGCGTAGGTGCTGATTATAAAAATGAAGCTATGCATTATTCTGTTGGTCAAGAAGTATACGGAGGGCATAAAATATGTGATATACTAGAAGACAACGGAGGTTACAAAATTTATATAACAAAAAATAAAGAGGTATTGCCTTGGAAATTTTTTAATTCCAATATGGCTGTGTCTATAGAATACAATCTAGACTACTAAATGAAATCATTATTCAATTATATTATATCTACTAAATCACGGTACAACAATAAAGTAAATGTTGATACAAAAGAATTAATATTAAATACAGAAATTACAGAAAGAGACTATATATTTGTTAATAGAATTGGTAAAGTATTAAGTGAACCAGCTTATGGAGTTACTAGTAAAACACCCCGTGAAGGAGATGATGTAATTGTTCATCATAATGTATTTAGAAGATGGTTTGACATACGTGGCAAAGAAAAAAATAGTTCAAATTTTTTAAAAGAAAATGAATTTTTTGTTGCACCAGATCAGATATTTGCTTTTAATAGAAACAATAGTTGGCATTGTCCTAATGAATATTGCTTTGTTGAGCCTATATATGCTAATAAAAAATGGCACGCTGAGGATGAAGAAAAATTAAAAGGTAAGCTTATGTATAGCAATAGTGAATTGGAAGAATTAGGGATAGCCTTAGGAGATGTGGTGGGCTTTACACCTGACTCCGAATATGTGTTTGAAATAGAAGGCAAAAAATTATACAGAATATTATCTAATCAAGTTACAATAAATTATGGATCGAAGGAAAAGAATAATACAAGCCGCTGAAAAAGCACTGGTTGAACTTGAAAAAGTTATTAAACAAAATATTGATTTATCTGAACTAGATCCTGAAAAAGCAAAAACTGCAGCAAAAGCTAAATGGGTTGCAATAGAAGATTCATTAAAGATTATAGAAAAAATTGAAGAGTTATCTGATAAAAAATCTAGCAATAAAGAATCTAAAACTTTTTTAGGTGTTGAAAATAGAATTAAATAATGTACAAACAAACACTTTATAAAATACACACAACTCATTTATCTGATAAAAAAATTAAACATCTTAATAAACATAAGAAGTTTGAATATGGATACAATGAAGATTTAGATTGTGTTATAATAAGTAAAGATGGTACAATAGGTGACATATATGAAATACAAGGTCTTAAGGTAGCAATACCTAAAACTCCAAACGTAATAGATGGAAAAGACCTAAAGCAGTCAGATCAATATTTTAAAATAAAAAATAAACCTGAATCTTTAAATAAAATAAAAAGCATATATGATTTTCAATCTTATCCAGAGGATATTAAGGAAAAGTATTACAAGTATATTGATGATGAATTTAATTATCGTAATGATGGTTATTGGTTCATGTGCAATGGTTCCCCGAACTACATTACAGGATCGCACTATGTCTATCTCACTTGGACAAAGATTGACGTGGGAGCACCAGACTTTAGACAGGCGAATAGAATCTTTTATTACTTCTGGGAGGCGTGCAAGGCCGATAAAAGATCTTATGGAATGTGCTACCTCAAGAATAGACGGTCTGGATTTAGCTTCATGGCATCATCAGAGACTGTTAACTTGGCAACCACTTCCAAAGACTCTAGGTTTGGAGTATTATCTAAAACTGGAGCAGATGCAAAGAAGATGTTTACAGACAAGATTGTACCTATATCCATCAACTATCCATTCTTTTTCAAACCAATACAGGATGGGATGGAGAGACCAAAGACGGAGTTATCCTATAAGATACCGTCAAGAAGACTTACCAGAAACGCCATTAAAGAGACCTATAATCAGAAGGAATTTGGGCAGGGGCTCGACACAACAATTGATTGGAAGAACACCGGCGACAACTCGTACGATGGGGAAAAACTCCAACTCCTTGTACATGACGAATCCGGCAAATGGGAGAGGCCGGACAATATACTCAACAACTGGAGAGTCACGAAAACGTGCCTCAGGCTTGGAGCACGAGTAGTTGGTAAATGCATGATGGGATCCACCTCTAATGCTTTAAATAAAGGAGGAGATCATTTTAAAAAATTATATAACAATTCAGATGTCACAAATAGAAACCGCAATGGCCAGACTACAAGTGGATTATATGCTTTGTTCATACCTATGGAATGGGGATACGAAGGATTCATTGATAAGTTCGGGTATCCTGTCTTCGACAATCCACCAGAACCGATTAAAGGAATTGATGGCGAAAAAATACATTCGGGAGTTGTTAACCACTGGAATAATGAGGTAGAAGGATTAAAACATGATAGCGATGCTTTAAATGAATATTATAGACAATTTCCAAGATCAGAAAAGCATGCTTTTAGGGATGAAACGGTTAATTCTTTATTTAATTTAACTAAAATCTATGAACAAATAGATTATAATGAAGAAATGGCTTTAAAAGGATATGTAACAACAGGTTCTTTTAGTTGGAAAAATGGTATAAAAGATACTAAAGTAATATGGACACCAACTCAAAATGGAAGATTTAGGTTATCCTGGATACCTCCAGTTTCTTTACAAAATAATATAATTATAAAAAATGGTATTAAATTTCCTGGCAATGATGGCCTCGGAGCCTTCGGGTGCGATAGTTATGATATCAGCGGTACTGTTGGGGGTGGTGGGTCTAATGGTGCTCTTCACGGATTAACAACGTGGAGTATGATTAGTGATATACCTAATACTAAATTTTTTTTAGAATATATTGCAAGGCCGCAAACAGCAGAAATATTTTTTGAAGATGTATTAATGGCTTGTTTATTTTATGGGATGCCTATACTTGCTGAAAATAATAAACCAAGATTATTATATCACTTTAAAAGAAGAGGTTATAGAGGTTTTTCTATGAACCGTCCCGATAAATCTAAAATAAAATTGTCTAAAACAGAAATAGAATTAGGTGGTATACCTAATACATCAGAAGATATTAAACAAGCTCATGCTGCTGCTATAGAATCTTATATAGAAAATCATATTGGTAAAAAAGAAAATTCATATGGTAATATGTTTTTTCAAAGAACATTAGAAGATTGGGCTAAATTTGATATATCAAAAAGAACATCCCATGATGCTTCTATAAGTAGTGGTTTAGCTATAATGGCTTGTCAAAAACATTTATACCGCCCTTCGGCGGAAAGAGTAACAAAAAAAGTTGATTTTGGTTTTTCAAAATATACTAATTCAGGATCAAGAAGTCAGATAATAAAATAAATATGGCAAAAAATAAAGGGCAATCAATTCAATTCCCGAGTCAAGCTGTCTCAGATGCAATAAAACAATCTAAAGAATACGGATTATCTGTTGCTAGAGCTATAGAGCAAGATTGGTTTAATAAAGACAATGGAGCTGGTAGATATTATCAAACAAGAGATGAATATCATAGACTAAGATTATATGCAAGAGGTGAACAATCTATAAAAAAATATAAAGATGAATTTGCTATTAATGGTGATTTATCTTATTTAAATTTAGACTGGAAGCCAGTGCCTATAGTTCCTAAATTTGTTGATATAGTTGTTAATGGCATGCAAGACAGATTGTTTAGTATAAAAGCTTTTGCTCAAGATCCTATATCTACAGGTAAAAGAACTAAATTTGTAAATAATATACAAAGAGATTTAGCAGCTAAAAAAATATTAGCTGATATTGAAGCTGAATTAGGTGTTAATGCTAGAAATGTTCCTGAGGAAGATTTACCTTCTAATACTGAAGAGCTAGAATTATTTATGCAATTAAATTATAAGCAAGGAATTGAAATAGCTCAAGAGCAAGCTATTAATAATGTTTTTCTTTCAAATAAATATGATGAAATAAAAAGCCGTGTAGATTATGATTTAGCTGTTATAGGAATTGGCTGTGCTAAGCATTCTTTTAATAATACAGATGGTATAAAATTAGATTATGTAGATCCAGCAAATTTAGTATGGTCCTATACAGAAGATCCCAATTTTCAAGATTGTTATTATTTTGGAGAAGTTAAAAAAATAAAAGTAAATGAACTTAAAAAGCAATTTCCTAGTTTAACAGATGAGGCAATTGAAAAATATACTAAAAAAGGATCTAATTATGTTGATTATAGTACTATAGGTAACGATAGTAATGGAGCTATTGATGACAATAATGTTGTTACGGTATTATATTTTAACTGGAAGACATGGGAAAGTAATGTTTATAAAATAAAAGAAACTACCAGTGGTGCAGAGAAAGCCATACAAAAAGACGATAGTTTTGACCCACCTAGTGATAAAAGAACTAGATTTAAAAAAGTTGCACAAGCTAGAGAAGTAATATACGAAGGAGCATTTATATTAGGAACCTACGAATTATTAAAATGGGAAAAAGCTAGCAATATGATTAGACCATTATCTAATACTAATAAGGTAATGATGAATTATATTTTAAGCGCTCCTAGATTATATAAAGGTAATATAAATTCTTTAGTTTCTAAGATGGCTCCTTATGCCGATTTAGTTCAATTAACTCATTTAAAATTACAGCAAGCAATACAAAGAATGACTCCCTCTGGAGTTTATTTAGATGCAGATGGTTTAGCTGAAATTGATTTAGGTAATGGTACAAGTTACAATCCTCAGGAAGCATTAAACATGTACTTCCAAACAGGTTCTATTATAGGTAGATCTCAAACTGTTGATGGGGAAATGAATCCAGGTAAAGTTCCTATTCAAGAATTACCAGGAGGCGGTGGAAATCAAATACAAATCTTAATAGGCGCATATAATCAATATATTCAAATGATGCGTGATGTTACGGGCCTTAATGAAGCTCGTGATGGTTCTGATCCAGATCCAAAAGCATTAGTAGGAGTTCAAAAATTAGCAGCAGCTAATAGCAATACAGCTACAAGGCATGTTTTAAGTAGTAGTATGTTTATTACAACCAGCTTAGCTGAAGCTATATCCCTTAGGTTTAAGGATGTATTAGAATTTCATCCTTCAAAAGAAGCTTTTATTACAGCCTTAGGTAGGTTTACAGTAGGTTCATTAGAGGAATTAAAAGAATTACACATGCATGACTTTGGTATATTCTTAGAACTTGAACCTGATCAAGAAGAAAAACAATTATTAGAAGCTAATATACAAACCGCTTTAGCTCAAAAAAGTATATTTTTAGAAGATGCTATTGATATAAGAGAAATAAATAATACTAAACTTGCAAATCAATTACTAAAGTTTAGAAGAATTAAAAAGCAACAAGTTGACCAGCAACAGGCTCAAGCTGCAAGTACTGCACAAGCAGAAGCTCAGGGCCAAGCACAGGTTGTTGTTGAAAATGCTAAAGCTCAAGCTGAACAAATTAAAACAGAATCTAAAATTCAAGTTTCTACTGCTGAGAATGAACTTTCAATAAAGAAAATGGAAGTTGAAGCTAGAACAAAAAGAGAGCTTATGCAATTTGAATATGATTTAAATGTTCAATTAAAAGAATTAGAATTACAAGCGCAGAAAGAGCTTGTAAATGCTCAAAATACAAGTAAAGAAAAAATATCTCTTTCAAAAGTTACAGGCCCAGTTGACACTGGTAAACCTAAAAAGTCCTTTGAATCAAAAGGCAATGATGTTCTAGGAGGTTTTGATTTATCAAGATTTGAACCTAGATAAAACTATTTAAACTATTTTATTATATACAATTATGGAAGAAACAATTAATGTTAAACCAGTAGAAGATTCTAATGAGCCTCAAACAGCTCAAGAAAAAGAAACTGCTGTTTTAGAAAAAGCCGTTGAAGAGGGAACTGTTGATAAAGAATATGGTTTGCAAGATGACGGCGTTTATAAAATTAACTTAGATAAACCACCAACACCAAAAGAAGATGCCGTTCAAAAGCAAGAAGCAGAGAGCATATCTGTGGGCGATGGAGCCGGCGATAGCGAAAAAGTGGACAAAGAAGTACGGGAGCAAGATTCAAAAGAGCCCGAGCAAAAAGAAGAAAAAGAAGAAGAAAAAATAAGTGAATCACCTTTAGAACTTGTAAATGAAGAAGAGGTACCTAAAGAAATAATTAAAGAGGAGCCTAAACAAGTAATAGAAGAAAAAAATACACCTGAAGCACCAAAACAAGAACTTCCTGAAAACATAGATAAACTTGTAAAGTTTATGGATGAAACTGGTGGGTCCGTTGAAGACTATGTAAATTTGAACAAAGATGTTTCAAAAATGGACAATACCACATTGCTTCGTGAATATTATAAAAGTACAAAACCTCATTTAGATGCAGATGATGTTGATTTTTTATTTAACAAAAATTTTGCATATGATGAAGAGGCGGATGAACCGTCTGACGTTAAAGCTAAGCAATTAGCTTTTAAAGAAGAATTATATAATGCCCAAAATTATTTTAATAGTGCTAAGGAAAAATATTATGCTGATCTTAAGTTAAGAAAGCAAGAGAATATTTCTCCTGAATATATTGAAGCTATGGAGTATTATAAAAGTTCACAGCAACAATCAGAAGAATATAATAATCTTCAAAAACAGTTTATTGAAAAAACAAATAATGTTTTTAATGATAATTTCAAAGGTTTTGATTTTAAGGTCGGAGAAAACAAATATAGGTTTAAGGTAGATAATACTGAAAAAGTTAAACAATATCAATCAGATATTTCTAATTTTGTTAATGAGTTTTTAGGAAAAGATGGAGCTGTAGCAGATGCCCCTGGGTATCATAAAGCTTTATTTTCAGCTACAAATGCAGATAAGATTGCAAATCACTTTTATGAGCAAGGCCGTGCCGACGCTATAAAAAATGCTGCTAAGCAAGCTAAAAATATTAATATGGATCCTAGAGTAGATAATACTACAATAGAAACCAATCAAGGAGATAAAATTAGAGTTGTATCTGGTAACTCATCTGATAAGTTGCGCATTAAATGGAATAATTAACAACTTAAAATCAAACAAAAATGGCTTTTACTAGTGGCATTCCTGCCGCATTACAACCAACCCAGTCTAAAACATTATATTCTGGGAATTACATTGACTTCACTGCTGCGGCACATGATCAATGGACACAACAATTTTTACCCGATGTATACGAAAAAGAAGTCGAAAGATACGGAAATCGTTCAATCGGATCATTTTTAAGAATGGTATCCGCAGAGATGCCTTCAACATCAGATCAAATCATATGGACAGAACAAGGACGTTTACACACTCGTTACGCGAATGTACTCCCTCAAGGGACTGCTGCTGCGTTACCAGCTGTTGGTGCTGCTGCTGTAATTGCAGCTGATGCTAATGCTGGAGGTAGATTAAATTTTACTATTCCTGCTCAGCCAACTAGTGTAGGTTTAACTTCAGCAACTACAGGAAACTGTAATTTCAAAGTTGGTCAAACAGCTATGATTCAAGTTCAAACTAGCGCAACTTCTGCGGTAGGTGGTTCTGCTGCAGTAATCAAAGGTGTAGTTACTTTAGTTGAAGATACACGTTTTCAAATTAAAGCATACAAAGCTCACGCTGGTGTAACTGCTGCTCAAAGAGTAACTGCTTTAGTTTATGGATCTGAATTTGCTAAAGGTACTGGAAACTTTACCGAAAAGCTAGATCCTAGCTATGCTACATTTACTAATGCTCCTATTATTATGAAAGAGCATTACTCAATCAATGGATCTGACACTGCTCAGATTGGATGGATTGAAGTTACTTCAGAAAATGGAGCTGATGGTTATTTATGGTACTTAAAATCAGAGCATGAAAATAGACTACGTTGGGAAGACTACGTAGAAATGGCTATGGTTGAAGGTGTTGAAAAAACTGCAGGTGGTGCTAACATTGCACTTGGAACTTATGGAGGTAGCTTAGCTGCACAAAACGCACGTGGTACTCAAGGTTTCTTTGATGCAATTGAAGAAAGAGGAAATGTATATTCAGGCTTCGGCGCGCAAGCAGCTGGAGGTGGTGCATTAACTGACTTTGATGCTGTGCTTAAGCAATTAGATAAGCAAGGGGCTATTGAAGAAAACATGCTTTTCTTAGATAGAGATCTTTCTTTAGAAATTGACGACATTTTAGCACAACAAAATGGAGGTTATGCTGGAGGTACTTCTTATGGAGTATTTAATAACAGCGAAGATATGGCTCTTACATTAGGATTTACTGGATATCGTAGAGGATCTTATGACTTTTACAAAACTGACTGGAAATATTTAAATGACTGGTCAACTCGTGGAGGTTTTGGAGACATAGAAGGAGTTTTAGTACCAGCAGGTACTTCAACTGTTTATGACCAACAACTTGGAACAAACATTAAGCGTCCATTCTTACACGTAAGATATAGAGCTTCTGAAACTGACAACAGAAAAATGAAATCTTGGATTACAGGATCTGTTGGTGGACCAACTAGCTCAGATATTGACGAAATGAGAATGCATTATCTTACTGAAAGATGCCTTATTACTCAAGCAGCAAATAATTTTGTATTATTTAAAGCTTAATAAGTTTTTTAACTATAGGATACGGGCCCTTCGGGGCCTAGTATTCTTATTTTATATTATTTAATTATGACAACAAAAACAATTAGTACCCCATCTATAGAAAAAGGATGGGAAATAAAAGACAGAACGTATATACTTACAAATAACAGATCACCAATATCGTGGACTATCCAAACAAAACATACCGCTAGAAAACCTTTACTATGGTTTGATGAAAAAGACGGTGTAAATAGAGAAATACGATATGCTACAAATCAAAGATCATTATTTGTAGATGATCAAGATGGGGCTGTAACATTATCTCATGCCGTATTTTTAGATGGCATTATGTATGTTCCAAAAGAAGATCAAAATTTGCAAAAATTACTTTCTTTATATCATCCTCAAAAGCAAGAATTATGGCAAGAAATTGATGATGTTCAAGAAGCTGCAGAAGAAATTGATATTCTTGAATTGGAACTTGAAGCTTTAAATTTAGTTAATGAAATGGATATAGAACATTTAGAAGCTATAATGAGAACAGAAATGGGATCTGGTGTTTCTAAGTTATCTTCTAAAGAATTAAAAAGAGATGGTTATAAGTTTGCTAAATCTCAACCATCTTTATTTTTAGAGCTAGCTAATGATGAAGATATCAAACTTCGTAATTTAGCTAATAGAGCTGTTGAAATTGGTATATTACAATTAACAGATGATAATACTGTTTTTAAATTTGCTAATGGCAAAAAAGTTTTAACAGTACCATTTGAACAACACCCTTATGCTGCATTAGCGCAGTATTTTAAAACTGATGAAGGCGTAGATTTAATGAAATCTATTATGAAAAAGCTTTCATAAATACCTGGTATAAGGTAAGAAATTAACCTTATACCAACTAATAAAAACAAGAATCAATGGTAAATATAAATAACGTTTACAATACTGTATTAGTTATTACTAATAAAGACAATCGTGGATATATAACACCCGAAGAATTTAATAGATTAGCAAATCAAGCACAAAATGAAATATTTGAAAGTTATTTTAGAAAGCAATCATCTTATGAGCTAAATGCAAATTTAACAAGTGATTTTGCTGATCCTATATTAAATACTTCTGAAAAAATTAATGAATTTTATGCTACAAATAATCCAGCAAAAGCAAATAGTATATTTGCATATCCTGCAGATTTTTATAGACTAGGTGTTGTATCTGTTGATAATGTAACCGCAGATTTTGTTTCACATGAAGATTTAAAATATATTAATCTATCTCCTTTAGCTGCTCCTGTAAAAACTCAACCGGTTTATACTTTAGTTAATGGAGGTGTAAAAATATTTCCTGATTCAATATCTACAGGAATTACTTTAGAATATTTAAAAAAACCTAATAGGCCTAAATGGGGTTATGTAATGCCTACTGCAGCGCAAATTGCAGCAGGTGTACCTAATAAGCCTATATATGATTCTACAGTTTTTGACCCATCTACTGATAGTTACGATACTCCAGCTAAATCTTATAACTTTGAATTACATTCTTCTGAAGAATATGATTTAGTAGTTAAAATATTATCATATGCTGGAGTTGTAATTAAACAAGCGGATGTAGCAGGATTTGCACAAGGTAAAGAACAACAAATAGCAGCAACTGAACAATAATGGCAATATCAAGAAAACCTTTAGACGTAGATAATTATTCGGCATTAGATGGCGGAACAGGATTAGCTATACCAGGATATTACAGAAGAACTAATTTAAACGATATTATAAATAACTTTATAGTTGGTTATATTGGAGATGGAAAAGTTTTAACTAAAGTACCTAGATATGAGGTTGCTTTTTGGGCTCAAAGAGCAGTACAAGAATTTAGTTATGATGTGTTTCATTCTGAAAAATCTATTGAAATTGAATTAAGCCCAACTAAAACAATATCTCTCCCTTCAGATTACGTAAATTATATACGTTTAGAATATAGTGATTCAGATGGTATAATGAGACCTATACCTAGAAGCTCTACAACAAGAGCTAATAAAGCTGTAGCTCAAGATGAAGACTATAAATATATATATGATCAATCCGGTAATATAGCTTTTAAAGAAACATCAGAAACTTTAGAAAAATATCAATCTGCTGCAAAAACATTTGATATAGAAAGAACAAAAGATTATTACAATGGGTATTTTGATACTGACGATTTTCAATATTATGGACAAAGATATGGTTTAACACCTGAATTACAAAATATAAACGGTAGTTTTATATTAGACTTAGAAGCAGGAAAAATTTATCTTGATGCAGCTTTTCAACAAAATAACTTTATTACATTGACCTATGTATCTGATGGTTTAGGTGATAATGGTAACTTTGATAATGTTTTAGTTCCTAAGTTAGCAGAAGATGCTGTATATTCATCAATACTTTATAATCTTTCTAAAGTAAGAAGCTCAGCAGCAGGTGCAGCTGGTTTGTATAAAAAAGAAGCTTCAGCTAAAATGCGAAATGCAAAGATAAGACTTTCAAATATGAAAGTTTCTGAAATGTCTCAAGTATTGCGTAATAAATCAAAATGGATAAAACACTAATAAAATTCTATGCCAGAAATTAAAAGACTCTTTAACGCGAGTAAAATGAATCGCGATTTAGATGATAGATTAGTACCGGCCGGTGAATATCGAGAAGCTTTAAATATAAACGTAAGTAAATCAGAGGGTTCAGATATGGGCGCTGTTGAAAACTTATTAGGAAATAAACTTATAAACACTACTCTTGTAAATAATGCCACTGTAATTGGATCTTATAAAGACACAGGTACTGAAAAAATTTACTATTACATTACATCAAATGATTCTTTTGATGAAAGCAATACTGGATCACATCAAATTATAGAATATGATCAAAAAGCTGAAAAAAGCACTATATTAGTTAACTGTGCTGCTTTAAATTTTCATAAAAACTATCCTATAACTGGTATAAATATAGTTGATACTTTATTATTTTGGACAGATGATAGAAATCCACCTAGAAAAATAAATGTACAAACAGCTTTAAATGAGCCTGGATACTATAATATAACTGATGTTGATGATTTAATATCTGTAGCTAAATATAATCCATTTGAAGCTCCTGAAATACTATCTGTGGGTGCAAATGATGAAGCTGGAAACCCAATTACATCTAACTTTTTAGAAAATAAATTAGTTAGATTTTCATATAGATGGCAATATGAAGATGGAGAATATAGTACATTAGCTCCATTTACACCTATATGCTTTTCAAGACTGGGTAATATTGATACTGTATCTTCTTCAATAAGTGATTTTGGAGAAATTGAAACTTTTGTAAATGCAATAAAATCTGTGCAATTATCTATTCCTACACCGTCAGGTTTTGGTATAGTAAATGCAGAATTAATATATAAAGAAACAGGATCTAGCACATTATATGTGGTTGAAGATAAATCTATAACAACAGAAACTAGTGTTAACTTTTTTTATAAATCACAAGATCCATTTAAAACATTACCGCCAGATCAACTAACTAGGGTTTACGATGCAGTTCCTAGAATTGCAAAATCCCAAGAGCTCGCAGGTGGAAGACTTATATATGGTAACTTTTTACAAAATTATAATATACCTGATATAGATTTTACTGTAACTAGAACAGGAGAAGATTCAGCAAGATATACACAAATAGACAGTTTGTCTGTTAAATCAAGAAGAACATATCAAGTTGGTGTTGTATTAGCAGACAAATACGGAAGACAATCACCAGTTATATTATCAAATTCTGGTGGTGATACTGTTTTTGTTGATGCAGGAACAGGTGAATCAGACTCAACAACAGCTTTTAATGCTTTGCGTATAGCATTTTCTCAAGTTACTATAAACACATTGCAAAACTTAGGATGGGCTTATTCTTATAGAATTGTTGTAAAACAAAGAGAACAAGAATATTATAATTGGATTTCAATTGTTAATTCTCAAGATAACGTTGCGAGATTAGGTGATAGTATTAATAAAATACCAAGAGATCAAACGGCTGTTATACCTCCTAGTACATCTTCTACAATATCTCCTACAAATATTTCTGTATTTCCAAAAGTTCTCTCTGGTTCAAATCAAACAACTTCAACGTTAACTAAAGTAAGATCTATATCAAATCCTACAGGTGATGCAACAGTTTCAACAGGATCAGCTACATCTGGATTAGCGGTTTTTGAAACAAAACCAGTAGAGTCAGATTTAGATATATTCTTTGAAACATCAACAGGTGGAGAAATTTCTCAATTAACAACAACTGCTATTGATATAGAGTTTTTTAATTGTTATTTGTTAACTTTTCAATCAGGTACACATATTGAAACAAACAGATTAAGAGCTGGATTTAACGAAACAGCTTTTGATGTAGGAGTTAGAGCTTTTGTTGTTCAAGAAAATTTTGCAGAAGAAAGAAGATTTAATACTTTAATACATTCTAGTGGTCTTTTTAATTCAAGAACAAATGTAAACTATATAAATCAATTTAATGAATCTGAAGGAGGATTAACAATATCTTTAGATCCCCATGATGGTTCTATACAAAAGCTATTTGCTGATGATACTCAAATAGTTATTTGTCAAGAAGATAAGGTTTCAAGATCACCTATAGATAAAAACTTTATATATGCTGCAGAAGGAGGAGCTATTCCTGTTACTAGTAATACACAATTTTTAGGAACAATAGCACCATATGCAGGTGAATTTGGTATTTCTAGCAATCCTGAATCTTTTGCAACATTTGGTTTTGTTAAATATTTTACAGATAAAAACAGAGGAAGCGTTTTAAGATTAGCACAAAATGGTATTACAGAAATATCAAATTTTGGAATGAGTGATTTTTTTAGAGACTCTTTAAAAAGTGCAACTAAAATTATTGGTTCTTACGACGAGTATCATGGGTTGTACAACTTAACTATTACAGGAGAATCTTATTCAAGCAGCATTGACACTAATGTAGCTACATCTAACGATAATTATTTTACAATATCTTTTGATGAAAATGCACAAGGTTGGACAAGTTTTAAATCTTTTCAAAAAGAATCAGGAGTAAGTTTAAATAATACTTATTATACTTTTTATGAAGGTAAATTATGGCAACATAATTCTGAAGATGTTAATAGAAATAATTTTTATAATTTAGGAACTCAAGAATCTTATATAGAAACTATATTTAATGATGCTCCTTCTTTGGTTAAACAATTTAATACTATTGGTTACGAAGGAACAGAAGGCTGGAATATAAGCTTTATTAACACAGATATATCTAGCGCTGGGGTTTTACCAACAACAACACAAGCGTTTAATACAATATTAAGACTTCAAGGCGTTTCAAACAATAGTATATTATCAGGAGAAAGATCAATAAATGCTATTACAGGCTCTTTAATTAAGTGGGTTGTATTTGTTGAGCCTAAAAGCTCAGACTATAAATTTAATAGTGTTAATGATGTTACTCTTACTGGAAACAATAATTTAACTGTAACTAATCCTTCGGCTATAGTTAATAATAAGCTTGCTTTTTTAGTCGAACATATTGTTGGCACTTCTGATTCTATACAAAATCTTAATGTAGGTGGTGCAGGTGCTTCGTTAGCGTTTACTGTAGCATTGTTAACAATTAACACAGGTGATTCTGTTAGTAATGCAAGCGTTAGCCCTGCTGTTCAAACTTTTACTACAGCCGGTTTAAACACGGCATCTTTTACTATAGACGCAGAAAATAATTATTATATTGAAGAAGGAAATATATCTATAAATACATCAGGATTATCTACATTAAATAATAGTAGTATATCAGGATCTATAAATAAAACTATAAAAGTTGTAAATTATACAGAAGGAAATAGATATACTGTAGATGATATAAAACAAAATATAATAACTTTTACAGTTGGTAAAACTTATGTATTTGATCAATCCGATTCAAGTAATTCTGGTCACCCTATAAGATTTAGTACTACAGATAATGGAACTCACGGAGGAGGTTCTGAATATACAACAGGAGTTACTCATACAGGAACCCCGGGTCAAGCAGGAGCCAATACATCAATAGTGATAACAAGTACAACACCAAATCTTTATTACTACTGTAGTAATCATAGTTTAATGGGAGGTTCTACTAATATATTGCTTTTTGAACATTCTAGGGCATTTGACAATGTTCAATTCTCTATTCCAATAACTGTACCCTCAAATCCTACAAATAACACTATAGGCGTGAGTGGGCCCGCTAAAGCTAAGTATGATGTAACATGGGTAGCACCTAATGTAGGAACTTTAACTCCTCCTTCTGGAGTTACTACAGGGGTTGTTTATAAAACTTTTCCGTATGATTCTTTAGCTACTAGACAGGCTAGTATAAGAATTACAGCAAGTGCTACTACTAAAGTTCTTTTAGAAGACGCTTATAGTCTATCTATGAATGCTTCAGGATTTACTTCAAGTAAAACATTATCTAGTTTGCAAGATACTTTAGATATTTCAATACAAATTTTACCCGTATATCAATCTAACTTAATACAATCAACATTAGCTGGTAACGGTGAAGTTGATGCTGCTTTAGGAGTATATCCATCAGCTCACACTTTTACTACAACCTCCGCTGTTAATTTAATTATTGGGGATGTAATAACAGAGCAAGCAAATATAGATATATTGGTTACGCCAAGTGATTCATGGATATTAATAAATGGAAGTACGGGTGCACAACCAATAAATAAATTAGGACAATTTACAATTGGAGCATCTGATAATGGAACTGGCTCACAAAGAACAGGTACTGTTGTTATAAGTAATAACAATGGAAGAGTGACGGGTGTTTCTAATTCAACTATTAATATAACACAATCATGAGCGATATAATAAATTTTCCTTTTGAAGAAAAAGAAGGCAAATATTTTGCACCTATAGTTTCTGAGCAAACTACATATAAAGTTGTTAATGGCGCTGTAGTTGTTGATAGTAAAAAATTAGTTGCAGGAATAAAAGGTGTTTTTGCAAAAGTAAGATTAAATTTGCCTATTAATAAGGCTATAAATAAAACAGAGCTGTTTGCGGTAAACTCGGAAGCGGTAAATTCATCGAATTAAATTATATGCAATTACAAGTAAGAAAATTACAAGAATCCGATTGGGATTTAATACCAAGTTGGTGGGAAGCTTATGGTTCTGAAGGCTTCCCTCGTGACTTTTTACCCGGTGCATTTCAACTAGGTGATAAACAAGAAGACAAAAGAGAAGGACTAGGTGGCTTTATGGTATGCAAAGGAGATGATCCTATTGCAGCCATGTGGCTATGGATGACAAATAGTAAGATGGCAATTCCAGCTGTTGTAGTAAGTGATATATCTTATCGGGATACAGACAGAAGTGATGCATTGCAACTCTTAGTAGATTTTACAACTGATTTTGCTGAAGACTTAGGTTATAAATATGCATTTGCATGGGCAAAACCAGGTAGATTATTAGAAAAATATAAAAAGGCGGAGTATTATTGTGATAAAACTCCATCTTATGAATTAATACTAAAATACTAATGGGAGATATAGTAAAAGGTGTAGCATCGCTTTTTGGAGGTAGAAAAAGAAGAGAAGAACAAAAAACTGCAAATAGAGGTTTAGACCAAGCAAGAGGAAGACAAGATGCATTTAATTTACAAAATGTATACGCGGGAATGGATACCCCTAACATATCAATGTCCGGGTATGACCCTTCTCAGGCTCAAGTAGGACAATTAGGCCCAGCACAACAAGCTCAGTTAGCACAATTAGCACCTTCGCAAGGTTATACAGCGCAAGGATATGATTCTCAAGGTTATGATGCTCAAGGTACAAATGTTGCTGGTTTAGCTAGAGGAGCTAATACAGGGTTAACTAACACAATGGCTAATCTTCAAGTTTCAACAGCAGCTGCAGATATGCAAGCTAGAGAGGCTGATCAGGCATTAGCAGCATCACAAGATTTAGCTGCACAAGCAGGCACAGGAGCTGGAGGCGCTACAGCACTCGCAGCAGCCGCTGCAAAATCAAAAGCTGGAGTTTCTGCATCTATAGACCAACAGGTTAAAAGAAATGAAATGCTTAGAGCTCAAGGGGAAGGTGAATTACAAAGAGCTCAACTTGCTCAAGGTAACTTAGCTTCTAAATTTGATTTAGGTCAAGGTCAATTTAATGTTGGTGCTCAAAATAAAGCAGCTATGTTTGGAGCACAAGCCCAGAATCAAGCCGCAAGGTTTGGTGCTCAGGCTCAAAACCAGGCTGCAAGGTTTGGTGCTCAATCTGCTAATCAATTTTCACTAGCTCAGTTTGGCGCGGCAAATCAAATGAATCAATTCAATGCTGGTCAGCAAAATCAATTTGCAAGAACACAGTTTGGTGCAGAAAATCAATTTGCATTAGCTAATCAACAAGCGCAAAATCAAGCTGCTAGGTTTGGAGCAAACGCTTCTAATCAAGGCGAAATGGCTAATGCTAAATATCAGTTCCAAACAGATGTTATGGAAAGACAGGGTGAAGCTGCTGTACAACAATTTGATTTTGATAGATTACAAGATCAAACAAGTAGAGCAATGGCAAGAAGTAATGCTGCTGATGCGGCAAGAGCAGAAGCTAAATCAGACCTTATTGGCGGTATAGCCGGTGTTGCTAACGCCGCGATAGGTGCAGCAACGGGAGGACTTTTTGGGGATAAAGTTTCAGGATTTATGGAAAAAACAGGTTTAGGAGGATAATAATATGGCAAACTATAATTACGACTTTTGGTCAAAAGAATTTGAATACAAGCCTGGTGGTGCTAAAAGCCAACGGATGATTGGACAAGCCATAGACGATTCTATAGCAGAGCGCCGATTAATGGCTGACAGAGCTGAAAACAAAAGAGATAGGCAACTTAAAAGAAATATTTTAAATTATAACTATGCGCAAAAAATGGCGCAAGATATGGATGATTTAAATATTATGCCTACAGCTGGTGTTCAGGGAATGGATGAAATTATGACTGCTGCTGGAAGGTCTATTGCTGATCAAGCTGCTTATTTAAATAAAGAGCTTAAAAGAACGGGGGATATGACATCATATTCTGCAGCTATGGCTAAGTTAAAAGGAGAGGTCGGGAGTATTAAAAACATGGATCAGGAGGCTAAGGCTTTTTTAGGCGGTGTAAATACAGCTATAGAAAACGGTACATTTTCAGATTATAATTCGCCTGAATTACTAGGTATGGCTGAAGATATGCGAAGAGGATCACCTAAAGGTAGATTTGAAAATATTAATGGAGTTACTACTTGGGTATCTGAAACTGTTGATGGTAAACCATATCAAGTTGCCGCAAGTCAATTTAGTGAGTTATCTAAAAAACTTCAAGTTAAAGACGATGTAGATACTATACTAAAGTCATCTGTAAACTTAAATGCAGGACCGTCGGGCAATATATTAGATTTTAATACTAGTCCTTCAGGTATTGGCGGTCAAGGTTTAAGTGCTGCAGATATAGCTAGTGACTCTTTAACTGATCTTATAAATACTGCTGGGCCCGGTAATAAGGAAAGAAAGAGTGCAGCTTTACTAGTTGACCATTTTGGTATACCATCAAGAAGAGCTAAAGAACTTTTTACCGCAGTTATTGACGAAGATCAATTAACGCCTCAAGAAAAAGCAGATGGTATTGTTACCGAAGGTGATAGATTATTACAACAAAAGTGGTTGCAAAAAGCAGAATCTATGTACGGTATTAACCAAAAAGCTGTTAGCACTGAGCGTAGAGCAAGACAAGATCAATACGAACAATATAAAGAAAAAATTGATAATAGAAGGGATGTTAAAAATACAATAGATAACATGCCTGCTGCAACTATTAATAATAATAATGAAAATGATCCTCTTTCAAAAAACTATATGTTTAAGCAAGAGCTTGCTACTAAACCAGGTAAGTTTATTAGCGATGTAAAAACAAGTCTTATAGAAAAAGGTTTTAGTAATCCTAAACCTATTTATACAGAACCTTCTATAGGTGCTGATGGTGAAATAATACCAGGTAGGTTTTTAGGTTACGAAATTGTTAATGAAAAACTACCTGCTAATAGAAGAACTCCTGTGCAGGTTTATATAGATGATTTTAATGATTTAGATAATGTGTACAAAAAAATGTATGCAGCAACAGGAATGGAATCATTTAGCAGAAAACCTATGCCCGCAGGAACTAAAACAGGTACTAATGACCCTATAACAGAAATGCAGGGAATAGGACAAGCTCAAATAAATAACGACTTTGCAAATTAATAATATGAATAAAATTTATATTGTAGACGGAGTACAATACAATGTAGCTCCTAATAGAGAGGAAGAGTTTCTTAAAAAATTTCCTAATGCTACTTTACAAGAACAAGAAGTTCAAGTGGAAAAGCAAGCACCTGTTGCGGAGACAACTGCACCTGCAGCAGGGCTAAAACCCGATATGGGATCGCAGTTGGGAAGTGGTTCTTCGGAATTACAAAGTAAAGAAGAGGATGAACCTAATGTATTACAATCATTAGCTGCTAGAACAGCAAGAGGTTTTCTTACAGCGGCAAAAGGGTTGTCAAGTGCTAAAGATGCTATGATAGTTAGCGCGGCTAATGTGTTTGATCCTGATATGACCTCAAAAGAAAGACAGGCTTTGTATGATACTGTAGAAAGAGGTGTTCCAGGTTTAGCTTTACCTAGTACAGATAATTTTGAAGAGGGTATTGATTGGCTTACTCAATACGTAAGAGATGATGAATTAGAAAATAAAAGTGTTACTGAGGCAATTAAAAATGGTAATATTGGAGAAGCTGCGGAATTAACCGTGGGGGGAGCTTTAGAATCAGTTCCTTCTGTATTAGCAGCATTAACAGGCTATGGGGGTATTGCTTTATTTGGTGCTAGTGTAGCAGGAAATAAATTTGATGAAGAATTAGAAAAAAACCCAAAAGCAACTACGGCTAATTTAGCTGCTAATGCTGTTGTAAGTGGAGCAACAGAAGCTGGTTTTGAACTTGTTACAAGAGGTATTCTTAAAAAAGCAGGTTTTATAAACGGTCAAATGGGCGCTAAAGCAGCTAAAGAGTTTTTAAATCAAAGTGCTGGAAATATTGCTAAAAAAGTTGGATTAGGTTATTTAGGTGAAGCTGGATCAGAGGCTGCAACAGAATTAACACAAACAATAAACGATGCTTATGGTTTATTAGGTACCGGTATAGGTGAAATTGAAGGAAGAGCCGATGATAATTTAGTTAAAACAGTAAGCAACAATATGAATAATATTATTGATGCTGGAATTATTGGTGGATTTATGGGTGGTACTATAAGTACTGTAGGACAGTTAGGTAATAATACTGCTGTAAGAAATAGAGCTGAAGAAATACTTGCTCCTCAAGCACAAAAAAGAAAAGTAGAAATACTTACAGAAGACATATCAAAAAATGCAAAAGCTCTTGAAGAAACAGAAGATGAATACCAAAAAGATATACTGTTTAATAAAATACAAGAGCAAACCAATGAATTAGTTAAAACTAAAAAACAAGTTTCTTTAGGCTTATCTGCTCTTGATAAGAATAATTTATCTGAATACGCAAAAAATGCAGCTGAAATTGAAACTGCAGAAAAAACATTAGAAACACAAACTACTCCTGAAGCTGAAACTTCAACAAGAGAAAGAATAGCTGAACTTAATGTATTGAATGAAAATATATTAGAAACAGCTATAAAAGATAAATTTGAAAAAACAACTGAAACAGCTAAAAAACAAGCTGAAGAATTAGGTATTGATTTTAAAAGATTCAAAACTACGAAAGAAGTTGAAGACTATATACTTTCTAAAGATAAAAGAAAAACTAAAAAATCTAAAGTATTAGCAGAATCAAATGATGGATTTATTATTCAAAACTTTGATGGTACTCAAGAAATAATAATAAATGATGAAGTTGCAATGGACACTGATAATCAGGCTGTAAATGTTGCTTCACATGAATTACTTCATGGTGTATTGTATAACACTTTAAAGGGAAGTACCGAAACAGCGGAAAATCTAGGTATTGCTTTAGGAAAAGAAATATCTAAAATTAACATTGAAGAAGTAGCTGATTCTAATTTTAAAAAAAGATTACAGTTATATGCTGATGAATCAACAGCTGTTCAGGGGGAAGAAGTGCTTGCTTTATTTTCAGACGCTGTTGCTACAGGTGATATAAAATATAATGAAAATATTTTTACTAAACTTGGTGATGGTGTTAGAAGAATACTTGAGGGTGTAGGTCTTAAAAAGAAATTTAACACTGGTAGAGATGTATATAATTTTATAAAAGATTATAATAAAGATATATCTAAAGGTGGTTTAAGGCAATCTATAATACAAGGAGCTAAAGAAGGATTTGAGGGTAAATTAGTTAAAGATGCAGAAAAACAAGCTGAGTCTGTAATAAAAGAATCTCGTTCAAATTTAAAAGGTTTATTAGAAAAGTATGGTGATAAAAGAACTTTAATTCAACAAAGTTTGCTTAAAACGCCGCAAGGTCAAGAAACTTTTGAATTTACAAAATCAGAATTTGGACAAGAAGTTGCACCTATAGTTGAATCTATAACAAAAAGATTATATGATCCAATTCCAGCAGAAGCTAAACAAAGCGTTAGCAGAGCTGACTACAAAAATGCAATGATCTCTGACTTAGCAACCATAGTAGATCAAGAATATGATCCGGCTAAACAAGATTTAGACAAGTTTGTGGGCATTAGAGCTTTTCAAAGATCCAATAGATTAGCTAAAAATTTAGGTATTGAATCAATAGCTGAAAAGGGTGGTGCTGGTATAACAACAGACGTTACAGAAGCAAAAGCTGTGACTACTGAAGAAAAATCTCCAGATGAAGTTTCAACTAAAAAATCTATAATTGAAGCTTTAAATATACCAGAAGCATCTAATATTGTTAAAAAGAAAGATAAATTAGCAGAGCTTGCTTCTATAAAGGCAGATAAAGCGTTAGAGGGTAAAGAAGTATCAGATCTTAAAAAACTTTCTGCTAGGAATAAAGCTTTTAATGATATATTTTCAAAGCAGTTATTTGATGACGTAAAAAATTTATTAGGTAAAAACACTAAAAACTCTAATGATTTTTCTAAATATTTAGATAAAAACTATGAGAGTTTATTAGATGCTGCTTTAAATAATATAGATTTTCAAAAAGGAGGTGGTGTATCTGCAGATTGGAATGCTAATCCGCCAACAAAAGAAGAGTTTATAGATTATTATGAAGCTACTAATGAAAAAGCATCAACAAGAGCTGATCGTAAAAAATCTTTAAACAATGCTATAGCTAGACAAATAGCAAACGAAGCTAGAATTGATTTTGCTAAAAAAGATCCTGCTACAGCTGAGGCTTTTAAAAGAAAACACGGGGTTATTTTAGCTAGCAAAAGTTATAAAGCAAATGAAAAAGTTAAATCTAGATTAGATAGACAATTTAGATTATATAATGGGGATGTAAATCAGGTTTTACGAAAGCATTTAAAAACTGAGCTACCAAAAATTAAAGACGAAGAAGATATAAAAAATTTAATGGAAGGTTATAAAAAATTTTTATTACCATTATTTCCAAAAGAATTTTTCTTTTTTTCTGAAGCTAAAACAATGAATATTTTTTCTAATTCTGGCGCTTCTGGTAGAGAATTAGCTTTTGATAGAACCGTTGATAAAGATACTAGAAAAAAACTTAAAAAGTTTTATATTGATGAAGTACAAAAATTAAGAAATTTCAAAGGATATGGCAAATCTATTTTAGTAGATGGTAAACCTATTGAAAATTATAAATTTGCGGGATATGATTCTGAAATTGGAAAAAATGAAAATGATTTTAAAAAAAATAATGAATCTGGTAAAATAGCTGCATTTAATAAAAAATGGGGAACAATTCATAGAGAAATGTGGAGTAGAATAAATGAAGCTATTAAAAACAATGAAGATACTTCGGGAACTGCTGTAGCTTTTGCTCAATATATGAAACTATCTGCTAATAATGATTTTCACCCTAATAGATTAGGTGCTCAATTTTTTGGTTTTAGCAAAAATCCAAAAGGGTATACAACAAATAAAGGTAAATTTAAATTAGTTGAGTGGGAGCATGCTATGCCTCAAACAGGTGCTTATATGTATCTACTAGACAGCGCTTTAGATAAAAGCAGAAAATTTAGTTTAGATTATAATGCGATTATTAATAACTTTAAATTAATAGCGTTAGATAAAAATGATGATACAAAAATTACATCTGCAGGATATAGAACATCTATGAATGAGGGCTTTTTAGTGTTTTCTAGTAGCTTTCTTGAAAGATATTTTAATCCAAATGTTGCATTATTTAATGGAGGTATAGATCCTAATGGTATAGAACTTTTAGATGGAAGAAGTATTGCTGAAGCATATAATATAGATGCTACAGGGCAATCAACAACGCAAATAAAATCATCGAAATCTCTTAATCAAGATTTTAATAAAATGATTGAAAGAGTTAAAGGCGTTGCTTCTGACGCTACATATTCTGAAGCTAGGGCTATAAAACTTGGAAAGAAAAATAATCCTTTTAAGTTTTTTGTTCCTTATTCAGCAGAAGATTATATGGGATTAGTATATCCTACGCTAGGCAAAGGCGCTGAAGGCGATAAAAATCTTAAATGGTATAAAGAAAATATTACTGATGTTTATGCAAGAGGAATTCGTGATTTTGAAATAGCTAAGCAACAGTCTATGACGCAATGGACTGAACTTAAAAAACAAATTAAAAATTC
>Ga0181389_1000129_pt1 | contig 28180 bp, 21 predicted proteins | sample 12SPOviralmetaG_FD_130121 | JGI IMG/M metagenome (GOLD analysis project Ga0181389, IMG submission 130121) | Marine viral communities from the oligotrophic San Pedro Time Series (SPOT) site, San Pedro Channel, CA, USA - 12 SPOT_SRF_2010-06-29 | ecosystem: Environmental > Aquatic > Marine > Strait...
AATAAAGGTTATGTTTAATAGACAAAATGTTAAAGAGTTTAGAAGTGATTTTCAATTAGCAGTTGCTAAATTAGAAGAGCAGTATGGTTGTAATATCTCATTAGGTACTATCAGTTTTGATGGGAGTGAGTTAAGATCTAAAATGACAGCTCGAAAAGGTGAAAAGATTGTAAAAGCAACTAAAGATGATTTCCAAATTGGGGATATAGTTGGTATTAACCATAAAAAAGTTAGCCCTAATGATACATTTACTATTTATAAAATTAATTCTAAAAATATTGGGGTTAAAGGTGCAAATGGTGCTATGATGAGAGTTTCACCAAGTTTATTAGTTAAAAAAACATTTAAAACAATTTAAAGGTAATGCACGGGAAGCTTGGCTTCCCGGGCTATCCTTCGTATATTCAAGTATATTAATAATTAAATAAATCAAAGTTATGTTAAATTACACAAATTCAGAGTTCAAAAGTTTAGAAGAGTTAAGAGAAATCGCTCCAAGTATTTTTACCCAAGTTGGTTCAGAAAATACAAGTGATAAGTACACCCACATTCCAACTGATCAAGTGATCAAAGATATGGAATTATTAGGTTGGGGAGTTGTTGATGCAAAAGAAGTTAAGTCAAGAAAAGAGTCAACAAATGGTTTTCAAAAGCACTTAGTTGTGTTTAGAAATAATGATGTTGTTATTAATGGAGAAGATGGTGATACCGTTTATCCACAAGTATTACTTACCAATTCTCATGATGGTAAAAATTCATTCCAATTTACTGCTGGGTTATTTAGAATGATTTGTGAAAATGGTTTAGTTGTAGCTACAGATACATTTGAGGATGTTAAAATTCGTCATATGGGTTATGATTTTTCAACTTTACAAGATACTATTAAAGAGATGGTTGAAAGATTACCTTTAACTGTTGAAGCAATGAATAAGATGAAAGAAGTTGAATTAGGAGAAGAACAAATGTTTAATCTTGCCAAATCATTTCTAGATATTAGAGTAGAAGATACAGAAAATACTTTTGATGATAAAGCAGTTGAGGAAGTTTTAGAAGCTCAACGTAAAGCAGATGAAGGAAATATGCTTTGGGAAGTATTTAATCGTGTTCAAGAGAATATTATTGAAGGAAATTTCGAATATATTACTAAATCAGGTAAAAAACGTCAAGCTCGAGTTATTAAGAATTTCAAGCAAGACCAAGATGTAAATAAAAAAATGTTTAGTAAAGCATTAGAATTAGTAGCATAATGAAAAGGATAACAGAAAAAGTAGCGGGGGGGTTAATCCCCCTTCGTGAAAATTACGGAAATACCGGTATTGAAAACGCAGCTTTCTTTACCATCACCCCAAGTGAACGAGGTGAGGGATGGGAAGACGTAACGTATTATACCGAAAAAAAGTATGGGCTTTATGCAGACCAAGGTGAAGGAGATCAATGGGTATATGTATTATCAAACCCATCATTACCCAAAGAATATTTAAAAATTGGGTATACTAAATTAAAGCCTGAAGAAAGAGCAATTCAAATATCATCTGCTACTGGTGTTCCTACACCTTATAAAGTAGAATGGGCTTATAAGTGTTTTAATGGTGAAATAGTAGAAAGAATGACTCATGAGAAATTAAAGGCATTTAGAGTAAATAATAGAAAAGAATTTTTTCATATTAGTTTGGAAGAAGCAAAAGATAATATTATATTAATTGGTAATAAATTTAAATAAAATGAATATAACACAAGAACAAATGGATCAGGATAACGTAAAATCAGAATTAATTAATGATTTGGTAGCAACTTCAACAGTAATGGATGAAATGTGGAGATACCACCCGGATAATCCAAATAAAAAAGATATTGTTAAAGAATATAAAATTTTAAAACAAATTCAGAGCGATATTGAATTTGAATTAGCAAATCTAGATAAGTAGTACATATTTATAATTAAATACTATTAATGATAGATAAAAATAAAATATTTAAATTGTTTGTAGACGGTAAAGAAGTAGTAGGGGATAAAACAGAAGAGGAAATCAAAGATTTTATGAATGGCCCTTATGCTAAAATTGGGATGTTTGTTAAACTTATACAAAACCATGAAATATTTCATAAAAAGTTATCAAAATTTCTTAAACAGGAACAACCTGATTATAATGTAGAGTCAACTAAAGAAGCATCCGAATATACAGTATATTATAGGGCCTGGAGTTATATTAAAAATATTGATCTAGACAAAAGTGAAGATATTAAAGCTATTGTAAGTTTTGATTCTAAAATAATTTGTAAAGTATTAGATGGTGCCCTTAGTTTTTTTGAAAGTTATGAAGAGTATGAAAAATGCGCACATTTATATAAAATAAAAGAAATAGTAAAACTTACTTAAAATAACTAGGATATTAAAAATACTATTCGTACATTGGAAATACAGGTTTAGGAAAAAAAGGAATATTAGGAAATAAGGAATTGGAATAACAGGGGGGAAAAGGGTAATAAGATAAAATTAATATATAAGTTATGAAGAATAGAACAATTATAGTACAAAGGTTAGAACAATTAGATGCTACCTTAACAAATTTACAACGAATAGTTAATACCCAAGAACCCGTTCAAACTTACAAGGATGGTATAGATAGATCAAAATCTCTTTTGGAAGACATTAAATCTTTTATAGAAAGAGAACCTAAATCTGCCTATGAAAACTAATAATGAACAGGTTTAACAAATTAATAGAAGCATTTGGTAATATGCCCGCAATTTATGAAGGGATACGTAACCGAATATTTGTTAAAGAAGATGTAGAACAAATAGCTGCTATTAGGTGGTCAATTTGCCAACAATGTATTCATTTGGATAAAAATGGAAGTAAATGTACCATCCCAGGTACTGCTCCTTGTTGTTCTTTATGTGGTTGTTCAATGGCTAGTAAAACCCGATCATTAATATCATCATGTCCAGATGGAAAATGGGCTAAATTTATAGAAGATAAAGGAACAGCAGACGAGTTAATTAAAAATTTAAAATAAAAGTTATGAAATTATCAGCAGAACAAATTCAAGCAAATTGGAAAGAATTCAACAGTAATATTGGAACATACATTACTGGAGATCGTAAAGAAAAATTATTTGATTTTTATAATAGATATGAGGACCGTATTATATTAATGCCAGCCGCTCATAAGAAAGAATACCATTCAGCATTCCCAGGTGGGTACGTAGATCACGTTAATAGAGTAGTAAAAGCTGCTTTATCCATGTCCGCTGTATGGGAAGGTTTTGGTTGTGATATGACGACATTTACTCAGGAAGAATTGGTATTTTCGGCGATTAATCATGACCTAGGTAAAATGGGATCTGATACTGAAGAAGCATATGTACCTCAGACAGATAATTGGAGACGTGATAAGTTAGGTGAAGATTACATGTTTAATAAGGCATTACCATTTTCATCCGTTCCAGATCGTGGATTATTTCTACTTCAGCAACATGATATTAAATATACTTTTAATGAAATGTTAGCTATTCAAACACATGATGGTTTATATGACTCAGCAAATGAGAAATATTTAAAAGCATTTATGCCAGAACAGAAACCACGCACATCCCTTCCATTTATTTTGCATCAAGCTGACATGATGGCTGCGCGTATTGAATTTGAGATTGAATGGTTACCAAAATTTTCTAAAAATAGCGTGGATACGCCAAAGAAAAATTATACATTGAATTCCAATATTAAATCATCTAAAACTAAAGCACTAAATAGTGTATCAAGTCCCGGTTTAAAAAATATGTTAGACAGTTTATAATGGTAGAAATTATATTAGTATTATTAAGTTTATTAGTCGTTATCTTTGGGTATACGACTTTTAACCTTTTACGCAAAAATGAAAAAGCGGAAGATATATTAGTATCCCACCAAGAATTTATTAATAAAGTAGAAGAACATATTATATTTTCTAATGATCGTTTAAAAGAAATAGACAAAAGGGGAACTTTTAAAAGTGATGATGAAATAGGATGGTTTTTTAATGAAGTTAAAATTATCCAAAATGATTTATCACAATTTAAAAAAGAAAATACATAATGTCTACTGTTAGAAAAAGAAAGAAAAAAAGTAAAAATTATTTTACTCAAGAAACTGAAGATTATATAGTAAAATATAATAAACTAGATCCTATTAAAGATCAAAAACAAAGGAGTAAAATATATGAACAACATATACATTACCCCTATTTTAAACTTACCCAAAATATAATTCATACCTTTAAATTTTATCATACTGAAGTTGAGAATTTAGAACATTTACAACATGAAATAATTACTTTTTTATTATCTAAAATACATTTATTCGATCCTACTAGAGGGGCCAAAGCGTATTCTTATTTTGGAACTATAGTTAAACGTTGGTTAATATTATATAATACTAAAAATTATAAAAAGAAAATTAATAAAGTTGGAGTTGAAGTATTAACTGGAGAAAATTCAACTCACACTTATAATCAGGGAGATGAAAAAGTAAAAAGTGATTTAGATAAATATGTAGATATATTTGTTGACCATGTCTCAGAAAACATATTTGATTTATTCCCAAAAAAGAATGATGCCCAAATTGCGGATGCTATTTTAGAATTATTTCGTAAAAGAGAATTATTAGAAGTATTTAATAAAAAAGCATTATATATTTACATAAGAGAAATGGTAGATGTAAAAACCCCTAAAATTACTAAAATAGCAGATAAACTTCATGTTATTTTTAAAACCCAATATATATTTTACTTAGAAAACGGGTACGCTAGATTTTAGGTTTTTTTTATATTTATAACAAAATCACATTATGGGATCATTAGATAGTGTTGTATTTGGGAAGAAAAAATTCTCTAACATCTTAGAAGAGATATACAACAATCAAAAAAAGAAAGAAAAACAAATATCGGGTTTAATATCTGAACTTAAACCTTTAATTAATGATATTGGGGATGCTACTTTAATTGTACCCCTTATTAAAGAATATATGGATATTGGCGTTCGCAACGATGAACAATTAATTAAAATGGCTACTATAGTACAACGTGCGCTTAATAATAGTTCTAGCGAGGATGCATTAGGTATTACCGATGAGGAAAAACAACAATTAATGGAAGAATTAGATAAGTTAAATACTAATTTCGAAGATAAAAAAGATGGCAAATAAATACGGTTTTTCTAGTGTAAATAAACAGTTAGGGGTTAAGTCAACCACTTCATCCCCTAATACAAATTCTACAGCAATAGCACCAACTGTTATTTCTGCTAGAGTAACTGATATTATATTAGATAACCAACACCCCCAATTTGAAACATTAGGTGGGTTTAGTTGTATAGGAACTATTTTTTATGAAATGGTAGAAGGGGCAAGTTTATCTTTTACTGGAGGAAATACAGCATTACCTTTACTTCCTTATATGAAAAATTATCCCTTAGTAAATGAACTAGTATTATTATTTTTAGTTCCTAGTAATAAAGTGGGTCAACAATCAAATGTTAAACAATATTTTTATTTAAACCCTATATCAATTTGGAATAGTCCCCACATGAATGGTTATCCAAATCTTTTAGATACTACAACAACACAAAATACTGAAAATAAAAGTTATCAACAAATAGAAGATGGTCAAACACGAAAATCCACAGAAGAAGAAGTAGATTATAACTTTAATTCCCCCGTAGTTGGTGGAACATTTGTAGAAAGAAGTAATTTACACCCCTTATTAGCGTTTGCTGGGGATATTATAGTTGAAGGTAGATGGGGTAATTCACTTCGTGTTGGTAGTACCGCAAAAACAGATAATATATTATTTACTAATAATTGGTCTGATGTAGGTGAAAATGGTGATCCTATAACTATTTTAAGAAACGGGCAACCTACAGATGCTGCAGATAATGGTTTTACTCCTATTATAGAAGATATAAATAAAGATTTATCTTCTGTTTATTTAACATCTAAACAAACAATTCCGTTAGATTCACCTATTACATCATTTGCTGCATTTAAAAACCCACCTCAAGCCGTTACTACCTTTAGTGGAAGCCAAGTCATGATAAATTCAGATAGGTTAGTTTTTAATACAAAAGCAAATGATATTATATTAAACTCCTTCCAAAACGTATCTATATCTGGGGTAAAATCCATTGGTGTATATTCTCAAGAAGGTGATATTTCTTTACAACCCAGTAGAGGTAAAGTAAGATTGGGGGACTACAATGCAAATCAGTCAGTAATTTTAGGTGATAATTTTATGGAAGACTTCCAAGATCTTCTAAAGAAATTAAGAAATTTATGTCAATTACTTACAGGAGAACCTAAATTATATATAAGTGGAGGGGCAGCAGGTTCGGCTAAAACCACTATAAATTTAATGCTAGATAATATTGATAGTTATACTTCTAAAATTGTAAAATCTATCTAAAATGACAGAAAAAGCACTACTTGCGTTAGCAGTAAAAGAACTATTATCACCTAAAGGTAAAAAGCTATTAGGAACTAGAATAAATGTTAAGGAAATAACAAATAAAATATCTTCTTTATCTAATAAGTTTAACATTGATTTAACAGTATTAGCAGCTTCAGCAGCAACTGCAGCCGCGGCATCAGCAGTTGCCATAGCATCAAAAGATTCTGATAAAGTAGACCAAACTAAAACGGCTAAGGAAAGAATAAATGATAAAAAAGAATCAGTTAAAAATACTAAAAAGAAATTAATTCAAAGAGCTAAAGATGAGATAATTGCTTTAAAAAATAAATTAAAAAGTGAAATACCTGTTATAGAAGAATTTGAAATTAAGGGTAGAATATTTGATAAAATAACAGGTGATGTATTACAAGGAGTTAAAGTAGAACTTGGGGTTAGTGTAGCTGGAGTAGACATTGATGCTGGAGTAGACGTAGATATCCCAAATCCAACTAACTCCCCAGTAGAATTAGTTACTCCAATCCCCAACTTTGAATTTAATGCTGAAGTTTATGCTCCTATCCCGGGTCAAAATACTATAACGGATAAGCAAGGTAGTTTTTCAATTAAAGTAAAACTTCCCATAATTCCAAAAAACCAAAAAACTCCACTTAAATTAGGGTTACTATATACTAAATCTGGGTTTGTACCTTCTAGTGCCCCTATAATTAATGGAGACCAAACCATTAAATCTAACCTCCAAGCTTCAAGTTTAATTAATCTTGATAAAGCAGCTAAAAATATATCTAAAGAATATAATGATAAAGTTGATGAAGCTCAAAAGTTAGTAAAAGCAATAGCTATGAATCCTAAATTGTTAGTTATTTCTGCTTCAAAAATTGCAATCGATGTACTAGTAGGTATTATTAAAACTAAAACTATTCCTATGGCTGTAGGAATATTAATAGCCTTCGGCATATCAAAATTATCTCAATCAAATAGAAAAACATGCCCTACTCCTGAGGAATTAGAAGAACTTATTAGAAAAAGAAATAAATTAGTAAGACAACTTAATCAAATATTTGCTAAAATAGTAGCAAGTACAGCATTAGCTGTTGCCTTTAAAACATTATCTGCAACATTAAAAGGTGTTAGTATATCTTTAGACTCAATTCCCTTACCTCAAGCTATAGGTACACCACCAGCTAAAGATTTTGGTGGTTTAATATTTGCACAAACTTATTCTACCACAGCTAAATTAAGAACCCTTACTTTACAAATAAATGAATTATCAAAAAGTTCTGATGAATTAAGTAAGGCAACTTTAGTGGCATTAGTATTTCTAATCGCAGCCGCAGCTACTGTAATAATTTTACTAAATGGTATAGATAAATTAATGCAAGAATGTGCTGAAGAAAATGGGGTTACACAAGTAGAATTAACTGCCATTAATCAAGAATTATTAGATTTAGCTGAAGAACAAGAAGAAGATGGAAATCCTATTATTAAAAGTGTTAATGGATTTGTCTTTAGTGTAGAAACAGATAATTCAAACCCTATAGGTAGTTTAAAAAGAAGATTTGCTGTAGCAAAAGATAATAGAGGAGTTACATTATTAAAAGGAGATCCTTCGTTTAGTTCAAATGATCAAATTTTAATTGATGAGCTTATATTTTATATACAACAAAACGATTTAAAAGCTTACTAGTTTAATATTTATAATAAATCAATACAACATGAAATTAAGTCAACTAAAATCCATTGTAAAAGAAGCTGTAAAAGAAGCTATACAAGAGGAAATGAAAGATATTCTTATCGAAGCAGTACGTGCTCCTAAATCCGTAGTTTATGAAAATAGTATAGGAACACCTGGTCCAATGAACCCTGTAGCACAACAAAAAATGCCCGAAGATAAAAGAATAGCAATGAAAGAAAACATTCAGAATGTGTTAGGAGGAATGATGCCTGGGTCTAATGGAACACTAACAGCAACATCAGCAGATGTGCCATTACAAGTAGGATCAGGAGATACAACATCACCAAATGGTGGTTTACCAAATGGAAATGTTAGTATGGATCAAATTATGGGTTTAATGAATAGCAAAGGATAATTATGGCATTTGGAGCAACAAGAAAATACCCAAATGATTTACGACCTAGAGTCGCTATTGGTGTTGATTTACCATTTAGTGGTCCTGTTGCTTTTATTCCTAACTATCAAACCAAAGATGCTATAAAAAATAACTTAATTAATTATCTCTTAACAAACCCAGGTGAAAGAATTGAAAATCCTTTATTTGGAGCTGGTTTAAGATCTTATTTATTTACTCAAATAACAGATAATGACCTTAGTTATATAAAAGAAGATTTACAAAGTAAAATTGAAGTAAATTTTCCAACAGTAAAATTAGAAGAGGTAGATGTATTACAAACCGTTAACACAAATACTATAAGAGTGATAATAAGCTACTCAATACCAAACACAGGTATAAATGATACTTTAGAATTAAATTTTAACTAATGGCAACACAGAATAAAGACATAACATATATTAATAAGGATTTTAATGATATAAGATCCCAACTTATTAATTTTTCACAAACTTATTTTCCAAACACTTATACTGATTTTAGCCCTGCTTCACCTGGTATGATGTTTATAGAACAAGCAGCTTATGTTAGTGATGTTTTATCCTTTTATTTGGACAACCAAATTCAAGAAACATACTTGCAATATGCTAGAAATTTTGATAATTTATATGATCTTGCTTATATGTTTAGTTATAAGCCAAAAACAACAGGATTAGCAATAGTAGATGTTGACTTTTACCAACAATTACCTGCTAAAGCTGTAGGTAGTGAAACGGTACCTGATTTTAACTATGCTTTAAGAGTATTAGAAAACACAACAGTCTCTTCAGATAGTGGTGTTAAGTTTATAACACAAGAACCAATAGATTTTACTGTATCTTCATCTAATGATCCTACAACAGTATCTATTGCTCAGGTTAATAACGGTGAACCTACTTATTATTTATTGAAAAAAACAAGAAAAGCAGTTTCTGGTAATATATTATCTAAGAGTTTTAATTTAGGAGCTTATCAAGAATTTCCAACTATAGAATTATCGGGAACCAACTTAGCTAATGTTTTAAGTATTACAGATTCAGATGGTAATGAATATTATGAAGTTGATTATTTAGCTCAAGACTTAGTATATGATGGTATTAGAAATACAAATATCAATGATCCTAATAACTATTTAAATACTGATGCTCCTTATATTTTAAAGACCAAATCTACAAACCGTAGATTTATTACTCGATTTTTAAATAATCAAACTTTACAAATTCAGTTTGGTTCTGGAAAACCTCTTCAAATAGATGAAGAAGTAACCCCTAATCCAGATAATGTAGGTATAGGTTTACCATTTGGAGAAAATAAATTAACAACAGCATATAGTCCAACAAATTTTATATTTACAAATACTTATGGAACTGCCCCTAGTAACACAACATTATCAGTACGATATTTAGCTGGTGGGGGGACAAGTGCCAACATTGATGCTAATGCTTTAATTCAAATAGATACTGCTACTGTTCAATTTTTAAACGGGGATATAACTAATACACCAACAGCACAATTTATATTTAATTCTATTGCTGTAAATAACCCAATAGCTGCTAGTGGAGGTGGAGATGGTGATACTATAGATGAAATAAGACAAAACTCTTTATCTAACTTTAATACACAACAAAGAAATGTTACAGCAGATGATTATTTAATAAGAGCCTTAAGTATGCCTCCTAAATTTGGGGTAGTAGCTAAAGCTTTTACAACCAAAGCATCAATCCAGGATCCAGATACTATTTTAGATTTATATATTTTAACTCAAGATATTAATACTAAATTAACAAAATCTTCATCTACTATAAAACAAAACTTAAGATCATATCTTAGTCAATATAGGATGATTGGTGATACTGTTAACATAAAAGATGCTTTTATAGTTAATATAGGAGTAGAATTTGATATTATAACTTTACCTAATTTTAACAATAATGAAATATTAGCTAAATGTATAACAGCTATACAAAATTATTTCACTACAGATAAATGGCAAATAAACCAACCTATAGTACTAAGAAATTTAACAATTATTTTAGATAGAATAGATGGAGTACAAACAGTAGCTGATTTACAAATTATAAATAAAGCAGGTACATCCTCAGGGTATTCAGAATATGCTTATAGTATATCAAGTGCAACACAAGGAGGTGTAATTTACCCTTCATTAGATCCTTCAATATTTGAAGTAAAATATCCTAATGAAGATATAAAAGGACGAATAGTATCTTTAGGTACTGGTGCTTTTGGTTTTGGAGGATTTTAAAAAATAAAACATGGCAGTATATAAATTATTTCCCTTAAAAGACGCATCAATGTATGCTTTTTATCCCTTTATGAATACAGGGATAGACCCTATTATAGAAGTAGGTAACTTAAATGTAAACATTAACCCTGTACCTCAAGTATTTAGATATGTAATTGAATTTGATCAATCTGAAATTGAGGATATTATAGACAATAAGGTAGGAACTGGAAAAACATTTGCTAGTGGGTTGAAAGCTTATATAGCTAATGCACAAGGTGTAATTTTTGATACAAACTTAGAAATTTATCCTATATCAGGTTCGTGGAATAATGGTAGTGGTACTTATTTAGATTCTCCCTTTACTGTAAATGGTGTAAGTTGGAGAGCTAGAAACTTTTCAGGATCAGCAGCTTCAGGAGCCGAATATTGGAATTTAAATGTACCCTCATATGCACCATATGTAACATCTTCATGGTCATCAAGTATGGAAGGGGGAGGAACTTGGTATACAGGTTCAAATGATCCTAATAATACTAATGTAGCAACTTCGGTTGAATATAAATTAAGATCTAGTAAAGATTTAGATGCTAATGTTTCTGATATAGTAAATATATGGTATTCTAGTTCAAAAAATATAGGAGGATATACTAATATAGTTAATGATGGTTTTATAGTAAAATGGGAAGATGCAATAGAATTTAATACAGCGGATGCAACCCAACCTATAATGCAATTCTATTCAGTAGATACAAATACAATTTACCCACCCGTTTTAGAAATTAAATGGGATGATCAATCATTTGAAACAGGTAGCTTACCAGCTTTAGATACATCAGATATATTTGTCGCTTTAGATAATAACCCTGGAGTATTTTATAGTGAAAGTGTAAATAGGTTTAGATTAAATTGTAGACCAGATTACCCCGTAAGAAAATTTATGACTAGTTCAATAGATACTATAAATCATTACTTACCAAGTGGTTCATTATGGGCTATTAAGGATTTAGATACAAATGAATTTATAGTAAACTTTGATGAAAATTATACAAAAATAAGTTGTGATCCTACAAGTAACTATTTTGATATTTACATGGCTGGGTTACAACCAGAAAGATATTATAAAATTTTAATACAAACCACTATTAGTGGAAGTACTTTAGTTAAAGATGATAATTATTATTTTAAAGTTGTTAATGGATAATGGCAGAAGAAAGTATAGACCTTAGAAAGGAAGTTTTTAATAAAGCACAATATATTAAAACTATTAACACCAGTTTTGATCAATTTGGTGTTACAACTATAACCGAAGATTTAGAAACTCAAACAACTGTTGAAGAATTCTTTGGATTATATAATTCTCTTTTTTATGATATACCGGCACTGGGCGAAACTAATTCTCATGATTATTTAGTTAAAACTAGTGGTGATTATATTAATTTTGATGAAATAAATGAAGAAGTAAAGGCTCTACAAGCAGAAATAGCTCAATTAAGACAAGATTTACTTAATGCTCAAATGGAAAACATTCAAAATGTGGCAACACAATCCAATGATCCAGTTACAGATGCTTTATTAAAACAGACTAATACTATATTAAATACATCAAATGCTCAATTAGTAGAAACTAATACAACTTTAGAAGAAAATACTCCTACATCAACAAATAATGAAGGAAGTTATTAATAATATTAGATAAGATATGACATTAGAAACAATAATAAATCCTTTAGATCCTGATACTTTTGAGTACCAGACATATTCTAACTCAGATGAACAATTAATAGTTCAATCTTCTCTTGATACTGTATTTACTCCAACTACTGATTATATAGAACATTATGTATATGATCAAAACAAAAAATTAATATACCCAGCAGTTACAACTCCTTTAATTAACTATAATGTAAGAGAAGGTGATGTATTATTAGATCCTGCTACCAATTTAGAAGAATTAGGTTTTGATGTAGGTGTTTATAGTATATTATATACTTTCTATAGAAAAAGAGGTTCTTCCTCTACTACAGATAAGTATTTTATATCTGAAATTTCCTCAGATAGAACTGAAATAAGACTAGATAGTAATACTATTGAAAATGAAGATATAATTTCTTCGATTAATGATTTTATTGAATATAGAGAAGAACAAACTTATTTTGTTGATTTTTACTTAAACTTTGGTCAGAATAAAACTATTATTGCTAACAATATACAGTTAGAAACTGAAGATAATATTGATCCTACAGTTTTAATAAAACTATATGAACCTTTACCTTCTAATTTTAATGTAAAAGATGAATTATGGTTAGTAGAATTATTATCACTACCACAAGCATATGAAGTAGATTTTCCATTTCAACCTATTGTAGAAGAAGATTTTACTTATATAGCTGGTCCAAATTATAGTTTAAATGTAACTGGACAAACATCAACTCCTGGAGAATTATTTTCGTATAACACTCTACTAAATTCAGATGTAACTAGCTCAATAAACCAAATACAAAGTTTATTAAATGAAAAAGAGATTAACATAAATATTGATTATGAAAAATATTCAAATTTTGTTAATTTTAGTTCAGCAAAAACAAGATTAGAAAATTTCTTTTATAAAGTAGAACTAATTCAATCTTATACACTTCAATTAACTTCACTTAGTACTACAATAACAAGTGATACTACTAATACCTTTGCTTATAGTTCAAGTGAAGCTAATTTAAATAACCAAATAGATACCATTATAAAGAATTTTGATGGTTATGAGTATTTTTTATATTTTAATAGTGGATCTACTTCATCATATCCAAAATCTACAACAGAACCTCCATTTAATTTATATCCAACAAATAATGTAGAAGTTCAATCTTGGATAACCTCATCAGCAGCTTCTGCTTCTGCTTACGATAATGAAAATAAAGATTGGTTATATTTTTCAATACCTGAGTATTTAAGAGAAGACCCAGCTAATAGAAATTATGAGTTGTTTGTTGATATGGTTGGTCAATATTATGATAATGTTTGGACTTACACTAAGGATGTAACAAATAAATTTGATGCCGATAACCGTTTAGACTATGGTATTTCAAAAGATTTAGTAGCAGATGCAATTAAAGATTTTGCAGTTAAGTTATATTCAAATAATTTTAACACTGACGATTTATTTACTGCCTTTTTGGGTATAACTCCATCTGGTAGTTCATTTCCCTTTCCATATATGACGGGATCAATTGGTGGTGCAGTTGCAACACCTTCTGGGTATGAGTATGTAGATACTCAAATATCAGCATCAAATGATATAATCCCATTAGACGATGTTAATAAGAGCATATATAAACGAATTTACCATAATATACCTTATTTACTTAAAACTAAGGGTACAGTAGCTGGTTTAAGAGCATTAATTACTTCTTATGGAATCCCAGATACAATTTTAAGAATAAGTGAATTTGGAGGTAAAGATAGAAACGAATCTCAAGATTACGATTTAAAACAAGATGTATTTAATTATGCCTTTGATACTGGTACTTCTGCTATAAATTATGTATCATCTTCCATGGTACCAAATGCTTTATTTCCAAACCAACTTCCGAGTGCCGAACAAGTAGGTACAATCCAACTTAGATTTAAACCATCAACTATTCCCCTTCCTACTAATAACGTAGCAAGCCCTAATATAAGATATTCACAATCTTTATGGTTAACAGATAGAAATAGTGGTGCACCAACATGGACTGATGCTGATTTAGGAGCAGCAGTTGTTTTAGAATATAATGGAAGTGGTCTTATTAGTGGATCATACTCAGGATCAGTACCTGATGCAAGGGATATTAATGGTACTTTAAAGTTTTATCCTGATATTACTTATTCTCCAACAGAATTTTGTATTGTAGAAGCTCCCTTCTTTAATGATGATTGGTGGTCAGTTCAATTAACATTTATAGGGGATGGTCAAGCTGGTAACTCTACAGTAACCGCTTCAATGTTTGTAGCTAATGAAATTGATGGGGAAATTGGATTTTCTTTATCATCATCAAAATTAAATTTAGATGGTAGATCTTGGAATAGAAGTAACCATTTTACATTAAATTGTAAAGATAACCATGTTATAAATACTGAAACATATACACCATTTTCTGGGTCATTTCAAGAATATAGAATGTACACCCCAATGATTAGTCAAAGCAATTTCTTTGATTATACAGTAAACCCTTACTCAGATGAAGGAAATGGTATAAATTCAACACCAAATCAACAATTCTTTAGAGCTGCTTTAGGTACTCAATTAGATACAGGAAGCACAACTTCAATACATCCTAGAGTAACAGGATCAGCAGTACAAATTACACAATCCTTTGCTAATGGTGGAAGCTCATTTTATACAAGTAGTGCAGATTGGGTAGTTAATAGAGAAGATATATTCCAAGACCAAGTACCAGCAGGTATAAAAAATAGAATTACAAATAAAATACAAACTGAAAAATTAATATTAGCTGAAGCACCTTATGGTTTTCCAAACCCAACATCTTCAGTTCCTGATATTTCAAGTGCTGGAAATGATACGCAAACTATTTCTTCAATGGAATCTATGCAACAATATTCATTTGTAAGTCAAAGTTATACACCTAATGTTAATTATTTAGAAGTAGCATTTTCACCAACAAATCAAATTAATGATGATATAAATGCCCAATTAGGGTACTTTAACTTAGGAGAATTTATAGGAGATCCAAGATTTGTTTCTTCTTCATTATATACATACCCAGATCTAGACAGATTAAGAAATGAGTATTTTGAAAAGTATATGGATAGCTATGATATAGTTGATTTTGTTAGATTGATTAAATTCTTTGATAATTCATTATTTAAAATGATTAAAGATTTTACACCTGCCAGATCAAGTTTAGCTGCGGGTGTAGTAGTAAAACAACATATATTAGAAAGAAACAGACAAAGACCTGCTCAATTAACCTCATCATTACATGATTATGAAGGTTTAATAGTAAATTTACCTAAAGATTATAGTTCAGGTTCATCGGATTTTCCTCAATATTCAACTTCAGGTTCTTCCCTATACAAATTTAGTGGTGGTACAGGTGGTTCATTTGAGAAATTTAATGGTATGCAAACTTACATATCTGGATCAAATGGTACTGGTCCTGATAATAGATTTGGTGTAACACAAAGTTGGCAAGATGGAAATGAAGGATCAATATTAAATACAACTAACTTTAATCAAAGTAGTTCACAATATATTAGTGGATCCTATTTAGGTCCAAGAACATGGGAAAAAAATAACCAAGATGAATTTTATACTGGTATATTTAGTGGTTCTGAAATAGTTGTAACTACACAATCATTAAACCCTGGATGTGGTCCTTATTTAAATGCTAATGATACTCCTATAGTATATAAACCTATTTTCTTTTCTTTATCCACAGGACTTGATCAAGTGGTTCAACAAGGGGAATTTATAAATCAAGACAATGTACCACCTGCTGGTACTGCTTGGATAGGATCAATACAAACTGACAATCCTATATCGGGTCAACAACAAGTTTATGCTATAAAGTTAAGTCAAGATGATGTAAATGGAACTGAGGTTATTAATTACTTAGATGATTTTAATAGCTTAAGACTTATTCTTCCTGATGCTACTCTCCCATTTAACGAAGGGGCAGTAGAATATATTATAACTGGGAGAACTATATACTCAGATCATGCTTTATTATTTGTATCACAAGAATTAGGTATACAAGGTAATAACTATTATAGAAGTATACCTCAACTTGTAGGCCCAAATCTAATATTCCCAGCTATCACTAGTTCTTTAGATAATGGTGGATCAGAAAATTGGAGTTTACAAGCCGAAACAGATTATAATACCCTTGGTACTATTTCTCCTACCGCAGCAGATAGTGATCAACAAGGTGTATTTTTCAACACCGGTATTACAAACCAAGAACAAACTTATTTTTATTGGAATGGGGATATTATTGATCCTTTAAATTTTTTCGATACAGGATCAGTCCCAACATTTACCCCAGCATCTATAGCTAACACACAATCTGCATATACAATTCCATACACACCAAATGTACCATGGATAATATCTGCTTCAATTACTTTATCTTCTTCTTATGATGTTAATGCTGCTACACTAATAGTAGATGATGGTATATACCATTCAGGATCTTCATATCAAGGTTCTGGGTTAACAAACCAAAACTTTGTATTAGGTTTATTATCCACCAATAGTGGGTTTTTCTATATTAATAAGACTGCTACTGCCGCTTCTGAATTTGCCGCAAGTGAAAATGCAACACCTACAGCATCTGATACAAAAGTATATGTTAATACTTCTGGAATACTTTCTACTTCTACGAATTTTTACAATGAGGAAGAATTACTTTCTAATCTTAATGGTTTATCAACTGGGTGGTATAAAATAGCAAATGGAAAAACAAATGGTACTGGGTTAGACTATGTAGTAGTTTATATAGCACTTCAAATTAATGGAACAAGAGCAACAACAATTTCAACTACATATAGAAATCCATCATCTCCATCTAAATTATCTTTAATACCTACTGCAATACCTGCAACTACACTATTTAGACCTGCTCCTAAAACAACATTAGATTTAGGAACTGTTAACTTTAATGGTCCTGTTAATAATAACTGGAACCCACAAATTCCAGGTAATTCAGGTTCAGGAGCTTTTATGGGTGTTTTAGGAGGTCATCCAAAAATAAAATCAGCAGGTACTGCCTCTTTAAAATGGGACTTCCCAGAACTAAAATTAGCAGGAATATCACCAACATTAGGCACTGGTGGTACTACTACTTTTGTTCCCTTCTCAGGATCTCAAGTAAATAGTAACAATGGTGATTTTTCTATTCAACGAGCTGGTGGTTGGGGGCATGCTTCATATGCAAGTCCATCAATGCTAAACTTTGCTGGTAACGTCTCTATTCCAGCTATGGGATCTCAATATGATGGTTCAGTCCAAATATCCCCAGCAGGAATTGTAGGGTTTATAAATGCTAACCAAGGTGGAGTAAGTATTAGTACTATTGATGCTATTAAATTTAGAACAAATGCTGAGATTATATCAAGTAATACTAATACCTTCGAAGTTCAACATATAGCCCAACTATGGAGAGAAAATGAGGAAACTTTAGGTCTTGAGGTTATACTTAATACTGAAACATCTCAGATTGTAAATGGTGTATCTAAAGTTGAATTTAATAATGCCATAAGTAGTTTAATTCAAACACCATTACAATTACCTGATGGAGGTGACGCAGACAATTATATAAGATTATTTTTTAGAATAAAAAATACAGGTGGTAGTCCATTTACATATACATTTAATATGGAAGAAATTGCCGCCTTTGTAAAATATGATAATGAAGGTAATCCTGCTTACTACCCAGGAAACGGTATATATGATGAATTATATAATGGGGGTGGTTCACCATCCGAAAGATTTCAGGCAACCAATAGTAATCAAGCCCCTGCTTTAACAGCAGATTATTATCCTGAAGCCGTAGTAGATGTTTATTTAAAAAGAACAGGATCAGAAGGTGATTACATTATAACATCATCTGTTTATGATCCAACAACAGGAAATGGTGGATATTCAGGTTCAATATATTCGGGTTCAACATTAGTCTTTAATGATGGTCCTATTGAAATATATAATGATGTTCCACTATCAACAAATACTCAATCTTCTTATAACCAAATAGGTGATATGTATTATGTTGAATATTCCATGAGTAGGTTTAAATCTGGTCTTATTGATAATACTTTTTTACTTACACAAAATGTTGCTTTTGAAACTGATAGTGATGTATCTAGAATAGAAATAACTCAATCAGCTGAAGGTCAAGGTGGAGCAGGTTTTGATGCTACTGGTAGTCTTAATGTGAGAAAATATAACCAGAACCAACAAATTACGGGGTTAGGTCAAGAGGTATTATCAATACCATTCCAACCTATTAGTTTTTCAACAAATCCTATAACAGTAGATATAGAAGCCCCTTTAAATGATTTTTTCAAACATGATGATATATATAAATTTTCTATAGAATTAGATAAAGTAAATGTAGGATCAGGTATGTTAATCCAAGAATTTACTGCTAGTATATATCCTAGCCAATCAATATGGTCACCAATTACTCCACCCTTTAGAGTTAATAATTTTAAACCTACAGTAAACACAGATTTTATAGTTCCAACTTTTTATGGTGATAATGTATTACCTTTTAATTTAGCTTTAGATTGTCAACCTTTATTAAATAATTATTTCTTAGGAAGAAAAAACAACTATTTAATGGATGTTTCTTATACTAATGAATCTGGTACTATAATCCCTGTAAATCAAACTCAAATATTATCAGGTAGTGCTGTAAAATCATCAGTTCCCGATTCTAATTATACTCAATTATCATCTATTATACCAAAATATAATGGTGCAAAATCAACTAGCCAACAATTAAATGTGTGGAACATAGGTGATACTGGAACCTTTGGTAAAAACCCAACAATAGAATTAAGAGATGCATATTTTGGGTATTTTAATGACATTTCAGATCCTTACCCAAATCTTAATGATGTAACTCAAGTTAATATAAACTATTTAATTGATGAACAAGGTAATGCTTTACCTCCTTCATTAAATGATCAACTTAGTATTGATACTTTTAAACAAGTTTTCCCAAATACTACATTAGGTAAGTTAGCAGTTAAAGATGGAAAAAACCAATATACTCCATTTTCAATTCCAGCACCTATTAGTCGTATTATGCAGCATGTAACACCTATATGTTACTCACAAAATAGTGGTAATAATTATAGTACATCAATTCCATTATCTGGATCAGGTTATATTTCAAGATATGATAATGATGATGAAAATAGTATAGATTTTGCACAGTTTTCAGCAGCAGGTACTTCATCAATTTCAACTGGGGCACAACTACAAAATGTAAGTTACTATCTAGACCCCTCAGAAACTAATGCTTCTCCTGCTGGGGCAACAACACCCTATTCCGTAACTAATAATACAGGATTTGCAGATTATCCTACAACTACCTGGGGTGGTAATAATGGAGATGATTTAAATAACCAACAAATTGTATCTGTTCAACATTCTGTTGTAACTACTTATGTAAGTGAAACAAAAGGTGTAGGAAGAGAATTAGAGATGGTAATGAAAATGTTTACAGGATCTGATGAAGGTTCTGTATCATCATTTAATCTTGAAGGTATCGATTGTAAAGTATACACAGATACTGGACAAGTCTATTTATTAACAGATGTAGATAATTATGGATGGTTCCGTTATGAAACAGAAACAACAATTAGAGAAAGAGTTACTAGTTATCTATTAAATGGTTTTGATAGATGGACATACTCAAGAATACCAATTCCTGGAGGAGGAGTAAGATTTACGGCTGATTGGGAAATGTATGACACATTATTTGATTTAGGTTTAATGAGAGAAAGAGGACCTAAAAATGGGTCTGGGGTTCAAGCCTTAGAATGGATATTTAGAGCAAATAGTGGAAATGTTGACATAAAACAAGGTGATAAAATAAGTTGGAAATTAGAAGGTTCATTTAGAGATGCCCGAGGAGGATATCAACAAGGTTATTTTTTCCCTACTTCATATGCTGGAGCTTATACTCCTGCTATGATAAAAGGAATGGGTGCTTTGGATTATAAATTAGAAGAAGCAAATAAAGCAGTAGCACCCTATTGGACATTCTCAGGATCAGCAACATCATTATCTACTGATCTCTCTATTATAGAAATGTCATCTTCAAACTTTAATGAAGCATATGGTACTGGATTTTATCAAGGTGATTTACCTTACGAACCAGGATTTTCAGAATATTTCCCTGGAAACGTAGAACCAAAAACAACTGCTTTTGATAAAATTGAAAACCCTATAGAATTTAAAGAAGGTGATGAAATAAGATTTGGTAATAATGAATCTTTTACATATACTGTTTTAGAAGTATTTGCACCATCTGAAAATGTTAGTGCGAGTGCAGCAGGTAATTTTGCTAAGGTAAAACTTAGGTTAGATAAACCAGTAGATACGTCAATAAATAAAGATTTCTTCCTAGTAAGAAGAACAATTACAACCCCTCAATCTCTTTACTTGGATTCTCCATTCCCTTATGGTACATTATCGAGTGGAAGTATTTCTAAAGTAATAAAATCAACGGGATCAATATTAGAATTTGCATTAACTAGTTCTACCCCAGCAGGAAATTTTCCATCACCAGATGCAGAAGGGCTGTATACAGCATCAATAAGTGAAGTAGAAGCATTATCAACACCTGGTATTTTATACCCAGATTTCCCAACGGAATATCTAGTACAAAGTGCCTCTATAATAGTAAACGATTTAATTTCTAAAGGAATAATAGAATCCTAATAGAATGCATATTTATAACATATAACAACATTTATATAAAAACACAACATGGGATATTTAAACAATGCCGTAGTCACAGTAGACGCGATTTTAACAACAAAAGGTAGAGAACTTTTAGCTAGAAATGACGCTTCATTTCAAATAACACAATTTGCTTTAGGGGATGATGAAATAGATTATACTTTATATAATCCAAACCACCCATCAGGTTCAGCATATTATGGTGAAGCAATTGATAATATGCCATTATTGGAAGCATTTCCAAGTGAGCTACAAATCATGAAATATAAATTAACTACTTTACCTAGAGGTACAGCTAAGTTACCTGTATTAGATTTAGGTTTTGCATCTATTACACTAAAACAAGGTGCTATATTAGCTATTACTCCTCAAACTTTAAATTATTTAGGTAATGAACAAATATTTGAAACATCAGGTTATAGTGCAACTATAGGAGATGTAAGATTATTTAATATATTTACAGGACAAGGAATTCAAACAGAAGCTGCAATATCAGCTAATGCTAATTCAACACAAACTTTAGGTACAAACGTAACTAAAACAGTAATAGGTACCCAGGTTAATATGACAGCTACAACTGTTAATACATTATTTGGTTCAAATACACAATTAAGAACAACATTAACAGTAACAGGATTAGATAGTGGTGCAAGATTAACAGTCCCAGTTACAATAACACAACAATCCTTAACTTAATAAGATATGGCATTTAAAAGATTAGACCCAGAAGATTTTGTAGTAAGTTCCGATTCGGTAACTTCAACAGTATGGAGTAATAACTCTCCTTCTTTGAACACTTACTTCTCATCTTCAACACAAAAAGAAGGTACATCAGGACCTTATTATTTAAACGTATATCAAACAGCATCTGACTCAGATCAAGCAGCCGTACAATTTCAAATTGCTTATGCCAATAAGAATGGTGGTGGTGGTGTTAATTTTGACTCTTCAGTACCTTTTGTATCTGCTACAACTACAATATATGGTCAATATAGAACATTAGTATTAGAAGATGAAAATGCTTCATTTACTTTTGGCCCAACATTTACAGGTAGTGCAGATAATGATTTTTATGTAATTTCTCCTGAAAGAGCAAGATATAAACAATCATTTTTACCTGGTTCTTTGAACTTAATATTATCTAGTAGTAATACTTTAGATTCATTAGATGGTATATCTTTAACTGATAATTCAAATATGGTAACTCTACCAACTTATTATGGTACAATGAGAGCTTATCAATTAATATCAGGATCAGATGGTAGTTCATGGGATGGAGGAGATGGATTTACACCTAACAGTGGTTCATATGGTTTAGTATTACCAGATATTTCTACAATTTTATTAAACGCAGCTGCATTAAATGATAACTCAGTAAATGGTGGAGGTATAAATTTATTAACGAATTCTACCAGTGATTCATTTGGGGATAATCCAACTAAATTATATGATCATATTTCGGCATCAGTTGCAATTACATCTTCACTAGGTGTAGATAATATTTTTGAATTAAATTCTCAAGAAACAATTACATCTGATTATGTATTTGTTAGAGCAAGAAATAATGAATATAATTATACAGAAAATCCATCATTCATATCAGGTTCAACTGGTGAAGTAATTTTTCCATACTTTATCAATAACCCACAAACCTACCCAACAACAATTGGGTTGTATAATGATTCAAATGATTTATTAGCTGTAGCTAAATTATCAAGACCAATCCAAAAAGATTTTACAAAAGAAGCTCTTGTTAGAGTAAAACTAGATTTCTAAAATGAATGAGCGCTTACAAACAATTCAATTCACAAGACCTAATAGTATCTCCATTTGAGGTAAATAAAAATTTCCATTATATTGGTGGTTTGGCTTTAACCGAATCAAATGTAGAAATTGGGAGGTATATTGGACGAAACGGAGGGTATATTGAATCTGGTAGTTACTTAACAGGTAATGTACTTATGGGACAATTACCTCAAGTATTAGTTTATGACGGTATCCAACAACTTTACTATTCAAACTACATATCAGGTAGTGGTGGTTTTGTTGGTGAAGCTATAACCGCAAGTATAGTTATAGGAGCTGATGAAGCAGGTAATCGTTTAAGAGGAAGTGTAGAAAATACAAACTTTTATAATTACGATCAAACTTCATTATGGCCTAGTAGAAACTTTCCAACCCCAACTCCTACAACATCATCTGTTCCTATTGGTGTAATTTCTATTCCTTCTAAATTATGGGGTAATTACATTCAACCTGAATCTTTCTTCTTAGAAGGTAGTTCAGGTTCAATAAAAGATGATGGTGAAGGGAGACTATTATTTAAGGGCACAGAAAGTAATGCTACATTTGATTATATGTCAGGTAATATAATTTATGATCATGGTATTGTAACTATATTTGATTCACATTTACCTGGTGCTATCCCAGATCCTAATAGTGGGGGAGATGAAGATTTTTATGGTACAGCAATTTATGGTACTAGTTTATATGGAGGACAAGGAAATGATTATATAGATACTTCTATTTTCATTGATTCTTTTATTACAAATAATAATGTAACTATGTCTTTTTCTAGTTCATTAACTATATATGAAACTCAATACAAAGCTACTATAGCAGAAAATGAATTTAATTATTCATTAAATCCTAGTTCTATAACTGGAAGTGGAATACCAACAATATTTAGTGGTAGTGAAATAAATTGGGAAAATACCGCTTCTGTAGGTAAACAATTAAATACAATTACTGGTTCTTATTTTTCACCTTATATTACAACCGTAGGATTATATAATGAAGATTTTGATTTAATAGCTGTTGGTAAGTTATCAAAACCTTTACAATCCTCCTTAACTACTGATACTACCATTCTGATAAATATAGATAGATAGTTCATATTTATAATAAATACCAATTAAAAAATGGCAGAACAGTTTAAGTACCAATCAGAAATAATTACTGGGCAAATTGTAGAAGCACAACACGTTTCTCAATCGGTTGAGGCCTTTACAGGTGATAGAGCATATGATATAGTAATTTCTGGTTCTTCTACTTTAACAGGTTCACTATATATTGATCCCAGTAAATTACTTTCAACATCTCAAACTCATAGATTAACTTATAATGATGTAACAGGACAAGTATTCAAAGCCCCAGCTTCATCTGATGGTTCTTCAGGTACTTCTGGTACTTCAGGTACAAGTGGTAATGATGGAACTTCAGGTTCAAGTGGTACTAGTGGAATAGATGGAACATCAGGTTCAAGTGGTACAAGTGGCTCTTCAGGAACTTCAGGTGCAGATGGTACTTCAGGTTCATCTGGAACTTCAGGTTCATCAGGTACAAGTGGAAATTCAGGTTCAAGTGGTTCAAGTGGAACTTCAGGTATAGACGGAACTTCAGGCTCAAGTGGTACTTCAGGTATAGACGGAACTAGTGGTTCAAGTGGTACTTCAGGTTCTTCAGGCACTTCAGGTGTAGATGGTACATCAGGCTCAAGTGGTACAAGCGGAGACAGTGGAACTTCAGGCTCAAGTGGTACTAGTGGAGACAGTGGAACTTCAGGTTCAAGTGGAACTTCAGGTGCCGATGGTACTTCAGGTTCATCTGGAACTTCAGGAGATAGTGGATCAAGTGGTACAAGTGGCTCAAGTGGTACAAGTGGTGCAGATGGAACTTCAGGTTCAAGCGGTACTAGTGGGGATAGTGGTTCAAGTGGTTCTTCAGGAACTTCAGGTGACGATGGAACCTCAGGCTCAAGTGGTACAAGCGGAGACAGTGGTTCAAGTGGCTCAAGTGGTACTAGTGGAGTAGATGGTTCATCAGGTACAAGTGGTGTAGATGGAGATTTATATCAAAATTGTACTACTCAAAATATAAGTTTACCTCAAAGTATTGGTGCTACTATTAGTATTACTATAGGAACAGGTTTAGCATATACAGCAGCACAAACTGCTTTATTATCTTTAAATGCTACAAATTTTCTAGAATGTACTGTAAATTCATATAATTCAGGAACAGGAGCAATATCTTTAACAGTAACAGAATCAACAGGAACATCTGGTGGTTCAGGTACTTGGTGTATAAATTTAGCAGGTGCCTCGGGTGGAGATGGTTCTTCAGGAACAAGTGGTTCAAGTGGTACTTCAGGTATTGATGGTTCATCGGGTACATCCGGTTCATCTGGTACAAGTGGTAATGATGGAACAAGTGGTTCATCAGGAACTTCAGGCGCAGATGGTACTTCAGGTTCAAGTGGTACTAGTGGAGACAGTGGTTCAAGTGGCTCAAGTGGTACATCAGGAGATTCTGGAACATCAGGTTCAAGTGGTACATCTGGTTCTTCAGGAACTTCAGGTATAGATGGAACTTCAGGTTCTTCAGGAACATCTGGTGATTCCGGTTCAAGTGGTTCATCAGGAACTTCAGGAGATTCCGGTTCAAGTGGCTCAAGTGGAACTTCAGGTGCAGATGGTACTTCAGGTTCATCAGGTACAAGTGGATCTTCAGGTACAAGCGGAGATTCAGGAACAAGTGGCTCAAGTGGTACTTCAGGTTCATCAGGAACAAGCGGAGATAGTGGAACATCAGGTTCATCAGGAACATCAGGTTCAAGTGGCACATCTGGCTCAAGTGGAACTTCAGGCGCAGATGGTACTTCAGGTTCAAGTGGAACTTCAGGAGATAGTGGCTCAAGTGGTTCATCAGGAACTTCGGGTGTAGATGGAACCTCAGGTTCAAGCGGTACTAGTGGAGACAGTGGTTCAAGTGGTTCTTCAGGAACAAGTGGTATAGATGGTACTTCAGGTTCATCAGGAACTTCAGGTGACGATGGAACTTCGGGTTCATCAGGTACAAGTGGTTCATCAGGAACCTCAGGATTTGATGGAACTTCAGGTTCTTCAGGAACATCTGGGGATTCAGGTTCAAGTGGCTCAAGTGGTACAAGTGGTATAGATGGAACAAGTGGTTCATCAGGTACGAGTGGTGATGATGGTTCAAGTGGAACTTCAGGTTCAAGTGGTACTTCAGGAAAAGATGGTTCTTTTGGAGGTGCTACTTTTGATTATACTTTTGATACCACTACTAACATGGCCGATCCTGGTACAGGTAAAGTAAGATTAAATAATAATGGGGGTAACCAAAACACCTCTACCGAAATATCAATTGATTCAACTGATGATGGTGGAAATAGTATAAATTCCTTTTTACAAACAATACTTTCAGTAACATCAGCAGTTAAAGGATTTGTAAGAATCTCAGAAAAATTTAATACTGATAACTATATTTTATGGAATATAGATGACTTAACAAATAATACAGGTTGGTGGTTATTAGAAGTAGGAGCTCAAGCTTCATCAGGTACTAATCCTTTTTCAAACTCTGATGATGTAATTGTTTCTTTTGTAACAACAGGAGATAGAGGAGATGATGGAACATCTGGTTCATCAGGAACTTCAGGAGATAGTGGCTCAAGTGGCTCATCAGGTACAAGTGGAGATTCCGGTACTTCAGGTTCAAGTGGTACTAGTGGAGACAGTGGTACTTCAGGTTCATCAGGAACTTCTGGTGTAACAATAATTTCTCCTAATACATATCCTTTTGAATTTTTAACAACTACGGCAACTACACCTGTAGCAGGTCAAATAAGGGGAAATAATGTACAACAAAATTTAAATACTAATCTTATCTTCTATAATACAGATGCAGATGGTAATACTATCCCAACCCCTAATGCCCCAGGATTTATAACTATAAGATCAATATTAAATACTAATAATTTCTTTACATTTTTAATCACTAGTATATCAGGTCCTACATCAAATATAATAACTTGTGTTGGTAGTGTTACAGCTTCAAGTGGAAATAACCCATTTGTTAATGGTACAGATGTATATGTAGGTTTTGCTGAAAGTGGAACATCAGGAACTTCCGGAGATAGTGGCACAAGTGGTTCATCAGGTACAAGTGGTGTAGACGGAACAAGTGGTTCTTCAGGAACTTCAGGTATAGATGGTACTTCAGGTTCAAGTGGAACTTCAGGTATAGATGGAACAAGTGGTTCATCAGGTACAAGTGGTGTAGACGGAACAAGTGGTTCTTCAGGAACTTCGGGTATAGATGGAACAAGTGGTTCTTCAGGTACAAGTGGTGTAGACGGAACAAGTGGTTCATCAGGTACAAGTGGTGTAGACGGAACAAGTGGTTCATCAGGAACTTCAGGTGTAGACGGAACAAGCGGTTCATCAGGTACAAGTGGTATAGATGGTACTTCGGGTTCAAGTGGAACTTCAGGTATAGACGGAACAAGTGGTTCTTCAGGAACTTCGGGTATAGACGGAACAAGTGGTTCTTCAGGAACAAGTGGTATAGATGGAACAAGTGGTTCTTCAGGAACAAGTGGTATAGATGGTACTTCAGGTTCTTCAGGAACTTCGGGTATAGATGGTACTTCAGGTTCTTCAGGAACTTCGGGTATAGATGGAACAAGTGGCTCTTCAGGAACTTCAGGTATAGATGGTACTTCGGGTTCATCAGGAACTTCGGGTATAGATGGTACTTCGGGTTCATCAGGAACTTCAGGTATAGACGGAACAAGTGGTTCAAGCGGAACCTCAGGAGATAGTGGTACTTCAGGCTCATCAGGAACTTCAGGAGATAGTGGCACAAGTGGTTCATCAGGTACAAGTGGAGATTCCGGTACTTCAGGCTCATCAGGAACTTCAGGTGCAGATGGAACTTCAGGTTCTTCAGGCACTTCAGGCGCAGATGGTACTTCAGGCTCATCAGGAACTTCAGGAGATAGTGGTACAAGTGGATCAAGTGGTACAAGTGGTGCAGATGGAGCAAGTGGTCCAATAGGTCCATTTGAATATAATACTCCATCTAATACAGACTCAGGTATACAACCTGTAAGTGGA
>Ga0181389_1000131_pt1 | contig 28131 bp, 31 predicted proteins | sample 12SPOviralmetaG_FD_130121 | JGI IMG/M metagenome (GOLD analysis project Ga0181389, IMG submission 130121) | Marine viral communities from the oligotrophic San Pedro Time Series (SPOT) site, San Pedro Channel, CA, USA - 12 SPOT_SRF_2010-06-29 | ecosystem: Environmental > Aquatic > Marine > Strait...
GGAGACCACATGACTCCCGATCAAACCATTCGCCTCATCGACGCTCTGGAATCCATTGCCTTTGATCTATCCGGCATTCATTCTGAACTAGATGCCGATAGACAGACCAGCGCCATTTCACATCTGCTGAACACGTTGAATCGTTTCCACATCAATACAGGTGGAATCGAATCGTCGCTCGATCAGATCATCCAGCCTCAACTCGAACGCATCGCAGACAAGATCAACAACGGATGAATTCTTATGAGTACGACAGCAATTCCCAGGCTGAAGCCTCGCCCCTTTGAATTGCGGGCATCAGATCACCGGTACGTCGTAATTGAGACCGGCGAAGAGATGGCCACCAGCGTCACTACGGTTACCAATTTTGGAAAACCGCCTTATGACGGCCCACCAGAAGCGGGTTGGCGTGGCACTCATGTTCACCGAGCAATGCAGGCCATCGCTGACGGTCAGCCGCTACCTGATCACATCAGCCCTGAAGGGATTAACACTCTCGAATGGTTTGAACAGCTAAAGCAAATGGATTTCTGGGAGCACTCCACCACCATCGCTTGTGAATACACGATGGTGCACCGCCGCAAGTCTTTGGGTGGCCAGCTTGATTTGCTTTGCAGTTACAAGAGCCCAAAGACAGGGGAGACCAAGACCATGTTGGTGGACTTAAAGACCAAAGGAGCCAGTTGGAAAAGCCCTAGCTGTGCCGATATCGCTTCCTACAAAGCGCAAGCCGGTGGATACCTGACTCTTCTGGATAGTGGTGATGAAGCTCATGGCGGTTGCTGGATTGATACCTGCATGACGCTTGTGGTTACCCCTCGACTCGTGAAATGGCTACCCCCTATGACCCCGCAAAGTTGTTTGGATGCTTGGTTCGATTGCTGGGATCGATACGCCTTAGCAGGCGAACTAAAACCGTTTTGACTTATCACCTATCAGACGAAATCGATGACTACCGCTCCCACGACGAACTTCAACGCACCTACCTCGAAACCTGCTACCGACGCCCCTCCGTTGCTGGCACGCAGCATTGATGCAACGCCTGGGCTGATCGCTGACTACCTAAAGAAAAAGGCCACCAAGGCCGTTGCCGAGGCCGAATTCAAACAGGCCGAAGCAAAGGTGATGAAGGCCATTGTTGAAAAACGAATGGATCGGTACTGGGACGAACTCAGCGAGATCTATGACTGCCCTGGCGTTACCTTCACCGCATCCCATCGGAATACATGGCCCGCTGAATGCTTTAGCGAAGAGCTACAAGAACAGATGGCAGCGGAGAAGCTGACCCGTGAGCCCAAGGTTTCCACAACGTGGAGAGCGAAGGTAAAAAGTGATTGAGCTGCGCTTTTTAGGAGAACCGGCTCCACAGGGTTCAAAGGTGCTGACTCGTTTTGGCGCTATGCGCGAGGCCAGCAAAAAGGTTGAGCCCTGGCGTGCTGTTATTCAGTACCAATCAGAGCAGCAGTACAAAGGGCCGGTGATCACTGAGGCCGTATCCGTTGAGATCACCTTTTTGATTGCCAGAAGCAAGGGCCACTGGAGCACTCGCAAAGGCAAGGAAAACCAGCTTCTGCCATCTGCCCCAGCGCATCACACGTCAGCCCCGGACGTGGACAAGCTCACGCGTGGCCTCCTAGATCCACTCACGGTGCGCTGTGGTGGCTGTGTGCTGCAGGATGACTCGTTGGTCGTTGAGATCGTGGCACGTAAGCGCTACGCAAATTTTGGTGAATCCGCAGGGGCCTTAGTAAAAATTATTCAAACCCCCGACAAATGACGTGCTATAGAAATTCCCTTGCCTTCCGTACACGCAAGACGTATCATTTAGATCTGGCCCCGTACACGCTACTAAATTCTTCCCATGCCTAGCGAAAGTACGTTTGGCACCACCATTAAAGCTTGGTTCCGCGCCAATGACTGGCCGCAATCGGTGCCGGAAAAATTAGCTAAGGCAAAAGGCAACGCGACTGGACCATGGGCCAGCCAGATCAGTCATGCAATGAATGATCGCCATCAGCCCAAGACAGAGTTCTTTATGGCGATGGCTTGGTTCAACGAAATTGTGGCCACCCGAGATCTCGCCGGATTATCTGACCGCCGTTTGATCGATCAGTTACGGGAAGCACAACCGCTCTGCCATGACAACGGTGTTCCATACACCGCGCCTGATTTCTTCTCCCTGTTCACTGGTCTCATTGAGCCTCCTTCTGAGTTTGCAGTTGGATTACGGCCTCAACTGACTCAAGAGGACGTTGATGAGGTAGTTGCGATTTTGCGTGAGAACTTTAAAAAAGTTGCGCTAACCCACATGGTCAGCAGACAGGAAGCGTGGGAAATGACCAGAAAACTGATCATTGAGATTGTCGATGCAGATCCGAGAGTCGAATCCGCTCCGGGGATGGATGACCTTGATTTGTGCCAGGAAATTATGGCTGGCTTGCTTGACCCAGACATTGAGCTTGCTATCAGGCTGTGCAAGCGATGGCACATGTGCCCATTGCAACAGGCGTTTTCAAAATTGCTTGGAGGAGACGAGCACATCCAACTAGACCGCACCGAGAGTTTCAAAAAAAAGTTTTTGGCCCCTGGATTCCCTCTCCCGTTTAAGACTGAAGCAGAGACTGCACCCGTGGCAATCAGTCAATGATTTGATGCCATTTGGTGTTCGCTTTGGGTCCAATACGTAAGCGAAACGCCTTGCATCCGTACACGGATCGGGTATCGTCAGAAAGTCAAACCCAGCACGCTATGCCTGACAATCCGACGCCAGAACTACTGGCGGCGCTATCGAAATTTCAACATTCAACACTTACCGCTTTTAAAGACAAATCTGCTTACAGCTACCGGTATGCAACCGAGTTGTCGATCAATAAAGCCATCCAACCCTCGAAGGTTGACGGTTTGACGCACGTCTTTACCTGTCAAGGTTTGCGTGCTGGAGAGCCCGGCATTCCCGGCGTAACTGAAGTACGGCTCCGCCTTTTCCATGCTGCCTCTGGCGGCTGCCTAACGTCTTCCATGCTTGTGGACGACTATGACCCAACAGTTGGCAAGCTCAACAAAAAGGGGGAATTTGTTGTTGATCCAAAAAACCAGCAACGCGGTGGCGGCATTTCTTACGCCCGCCGCTACTTACTAACAGCGATGTTTGGCCTTGCCTGCGACGAGAACGAAGGCGAGACCGACTCGCCGCCCGCGCCCGTTGAAACAGTGACCAAAAAGTTTCCCCCAAACCCCTATACCAGTACGCCTAAGCAGGGGCCTGATTTTGCCAAGGCCCGCACAAAATTTGCCGACCAAATTAAAGCAATCTTTGCCACCGACCCTGGCGTTTATGCCCAGTGGAGTGCCGAGTTAATCGATGTGTTCAAAAATTCTCCAAACCCTATTTCGGCCGCCAAGCCGACGCCCGACAACCTCACTTGCTCCGCGCACTTTCTGTTCTGTGATGAGTTCTTGGCCCGCTATAACAGCACTAAAGCGGCCGTTAGCACTCCATGAATCTTGCTTTTAATCCTCACGACAACATTGACAGCAATTTGACCATGGCCGCCAGATACATGGCTCTTGCCGTTGCTGAATTGCGCAATAAAGGAGAAATCGAGTATGCAACCGTCATCCAAACCCATCTGCACGGATTGGAACGGCCCCATTGGCTGGAATCGAGCCCTTCGCCTCAGGTATTGCCTGGAATCTCCTCGCGGATTTGTAGGTAATCACACAATCCCGAACGATCCCTGTTCCTTTTTCACACTTAACCCTTGTGATGCACAACAGTTTGTCTCTTTTGAGCGAGCTGCCAAAGCGGCAAAGGATGTGCTACATGACCACCCCGATTTGATAGTTCGTGAAATCCGATTCAAAAAAACCGGAAGATCTTGGCAGCCTGTCAACGGCTGAACAAAAATTTCACCGAACTATGCGAGCACTTTATGCAGCTCAAAAAAAGGACTGCACAAATTCAAAAAGGAACTGCAACGATTATTACGTAGCGGCAAAACTTCCCGAATCACAATACATTGCGTTTTATGCTTTCCTTGAATCAAAAGGTTGGTCTAAATCGACCGGTATTAAATTCGCTATTCATCAACTTTTACTTTCCAAAAATGTCTGAATTCAATCCAGCCCTTCCATCTGTAATTAAATGGAGCGTCGGCCAAAACAAGTACGACGAAGACGGATCAAATCCAAAAAGCTTGACCCTCTTTATCCCTAAAGAATCAATTGCGGCTTTTGCCGCTCACATGGCTGCAATGGCTATTGATCCAGAAAAGGTCAAAAGTGGCAAAATTTGGGATTACACAGCCAACGAAGAAGTTGAGGTAGCAGGTATTTACCTCAACGCCAAAGGCAAAACCGGCCAATTTGGCGATTTTGGAAACCTTAATCCTGTGTCATTAATTGATACGCCTACGCATCAACCAGCGCCATCAACCGCAGCCGTAGCCGTAACAGAAGGCGATTCCTTGCCGTTCTGATGAAATGAAGCGCCAGCGCCTGCGGTGTTCTTCCTGCCAGCAGTTTTATAACGACCGCTGCCAATTGGGGATACCTGAATGCCGGGGCGCTGACTCGATCGCAGCAGATGACTGCCCTTGCTATCTGCCGCCCTCTGGAATTTCAGTTTTTTTAAACGAAGAGAATGAATCACAGCTCACACTTTTTTGAGGAGGACGTATGACAACCCTTCTCACAATCCAACAAGCAGCCGACCTTATGGGCGTTTCATACGACCACGTCAGCCGCCTTGTTGATGAGGCTCAAACCTGCCCCAAAATTTCCAAATGGCGCGAGAAACGAGATTTTATTGATCTGTCTTTGGCTGGGTCAAAATTCAGAACGATTCGCATTATTCCTGAAGCGTTAGGGCTTCCACTGCAGGCCCAAACCCCAGCGCCTCTTCTGCCCTGACGGCAATGGTGTGGGGCTGAATCCATTCGCGATATGTCCGTTCATGCCGTTCGACTGAATGGCCCATCAAGCGAGCAGCCGTAAAAATATCCAGCTTCGACCCACCAACACGCCACAACCTGCCTGCATACGAATGGCGCAGGGCATAGGGCACATAAGGGAAGCCGATTTTCATTCGACGGGAATACAGCCACTGGGCCGTTGAGTCTGGCGCTTTTGACACCTTGACCCTGCGGCGTTCTGAACGCAGGTCAAACAGTTCAACCCAGTCACGTTCAAGCGGGACGACCGTTCGATACCCCGTCTTCGTTTCGTCTGGCACACCTAAACGATTTTTCAGGTCGATAAACCAGCATTCATCCAGCTCATGATCTCTCAATCCATAAGTTGCCATCATCCCGATAGCCCAAGCGAATTCAGGATCAACGCCCTGAGCCTTGGCGACCCATTCGATGATTTCGTGATCTTCCGGCACCTTGGTCAACTTGCTTTTGTTGTATCGCGGCAACGGCAGGTCAGGGAAGGGCACAGCAATCAGGCTGCAAAGGTCTTTGACCAAGTAATACGCCTCTTTGTACGAACACTGGTCAACACGCCAGCGGGTGACAAAACGCTCCACCTCTCGGCTGGTTACGACCTTGTTCATGTCGGCCTGCCGCAGGCGGCCCATGTAATTCGACTCCCAGGTGCTTTCACCCGTACGACCAAGGATCACCCGCTTTTTGTAGAGGGCTTGAATCGCTTGCTTCCAGGTGGTGCCGTTGTTTTTGGTCTCAACCCAATCGGCCCATTCAAAGGTGTCGGTATCAATGGCACGTTGCAACCGCGCTCGATTCTTTTCGGCCACGCGTCGGTTGACGGCGGTGTCAGGCAAACCCATAGGAATGCGCGTCTGAGTCCAGCACCCATCACCGCTTTTTTTTGGCAGCCTTGCAAGCAAGTAAAGGCGACCCTTTTGGGAGTTAACGGACGCCTTACCCATCTATCGAGTTACGAAACTTGGTTTCTAAGACTATGGGTAAAATGGGAAATCGGTGCATTTTTGTCCCAATTCCTGCGGATTCCTGCGGATTCCTGCGGACCCTCAGGATTGGCTAACCCCCCTCCCTGACTGCCTTAGCCCTGTCCAGTACTGCAAGGTACAACTCCTCGTCAATTTCCCGGATGTCGTACTCACTCTCTAGTCACTGACTACGTTCTCAAGTCCGGTGCATCTTTTTCCCATTTTTTTCATGAACTGCCCCAAATGCGGGACCAAAACCCGCGTGACCAAAACCTGCAACGATTTCTCTGATCACATCCGCAGATACCGTCGTTGTCATTCCTGCGGTCATAGCTTCAGCACCTCACAGGCTTTTGAGGTAATCAACGAAGAGAACAAGGAGCGTAACTTCCAGGTATTTGGCAAAGACGACATCCGCAAGATGCGCGACCTTTACTTTGACGAGGGCAAATCGACAAGGGAAGTAGCGGAGATCTTTGGCTGCTCCATTGGCTGGACAAACAAGATCATGAACGGCAAAGCCTGGGCAAACGTATGACCAATCATGATGTGCCTACGCAGGCAACTCACTAATGAGCAAAATCTCCTTTCCTGATTTCTGGAAGTTCTACAAGGCCACTCCGAACCAAATGGAAGCCATTGTTCTTTTAGAAAGCCAACTTCCCATTTCGCTTTTGTCTGAAGACGCGGCTTGGGTAAAAAAATATCGAGAACCTGAACCGGTTCCTGATTTTGAGACAGTTGTCCCAGATGCAGCCCTCGACATAATTGCTGAATTTGAGGGGTTTGTCCCAACGGTGTACGACGACGGCGTAGGGGTGCCCACCATTGGGTACGGAAGCACCTTCTACCTCGACGGCCGAAAAGTTGCCTGGGGTGACCCACCAATTACCGAAACAGAGGCACGGGACATGATGGAAGAAATTTGTGAAAAGGACTTTTGGAATGTCATCTCATGCGAAGTGCCGTATTGGGAAGACATGAACGACAACCAACGAAGCGCCCTCTGCAGTTTTGCCTACAACCTCGGCGCAAATTTCTACGGGTCGCCAGGGTTCAACACAATCAGCGGCTGCCTCAAAGAAAAGCGCTGGGATGATCTCCCGGCTGCCTTAATGCTTTATGTCAATCCAGGTTCAGCAGTTGAAGCAGGATTGAAGAGGCGGCGCAAAGCAGAAGGAGAACTCTGGATTACATAAAAAAAAGGGGCTTAGACGCCCCTTTGTTAATCATCTAGTAATGCCTCAGCTTCAGCTTCTGTGTAACCCGCCGCCATTAGCTCATCAATTTCAAATTGCCGCTCTTCCTTGATTGGCAAGTACGTTGCATTGCTTAGACGTTTAAACGCAAAAGGAATGAAATCTGGTTGATAAGTCAGATCATAAATTCCTAGTTGAGGAACGGGTTCTAGTGAGCCATACCGTTGAATCAAATCTTCAGTTTGAATGGCTTGGCCGGTGGTGCTGTTGAAATACATCATCAGGCGTTACCTGTTCTAAACGTGTTATAGAGGGATTCGACAGGATCAGCATTATCGGCGGAATCATATCTAACCTTGACCTGATAAAAAGTGTTAGCCGTCAGCGTCGGATTCCCCCAAGGGGTAGCGCCGTCTTGGCTCGCGTTTGCTGCTGAATCACTGTATTGACCAACAACAGTCCAGGGCCCAGAAGCACTATTACTCGATTCAAGTGTCCAGTAACGTCTGGCCAAAGTGACATTGACCCCTGTCACAGGTGTACTGCCACCATTCATAGAAGTGAAAACAATACTTGAAGGTGAGGGGCCTGCCCTTGTAATCGTTGCACCTTCTGCATATAAGCCAGTTCTCCAACCACCAGTTCCGGTGGGGGTATCGACAGTAAGAGTATTTCCAGATTGGCTTGTAACGTTATTGGATACTGCATTTAATGTTGGGCCGGTAAGAATTGAACCTGTTTCAAATGAACTGCCAGCTACATCTACTGTCTTTGCTGATACATCAGCATCTTCTACAAGAGTTCCGCTTGCTGGAAGGCCACCGGCAGTGGCACCTTGTTTGATAGCAACATAGAGATATTTTTGGTTGCCAGAATTAACATCAGAGTTGGCGTCGGCAGTAATAGTGAAACCGGTAGAGGTTGCACTTAATTTTCTGCCGCCTCCAGTGTTGGTGCTATCAGCGAAAAGAGCTGTGATGTCGCCGCTTGCTGAAGTCGTTAGGCCCCTTGCGCTGTCGAAGATGTTCCAACTACCTGTACTATCTGCGTTTTTGATCATCACCCACCCAGGCTGGAAGCCAACGTTTACGGCGGTGGTCCCATTATTACCGATGTAGCTACCACACTTAACGCTAGGTCCAGTAAGAGCGAATAGATAAGCGATATAATTTGAACCACTGCGATTCAAGTTGAGGGTATTATTGACCATAAACGTTGTGTCAGTTTTATCCCATAATTGGAAGGGGGTGGATGACTCACCGCTACTATCATTCAGCCTAATGAAATAGGTATTGGGTATATTTTGGTGCCAGGTGTACCACTCATCTGTATCATCGAACTCCTTAGTAATTATTAAGCCCGGCGCTGTTCCAAGTTGATGGTTCAAAGTTTTAGTTTGATTGCCATCCCCGATCCATGAAACGATATCCATGAAGGATGGTGCTGCTCTGAAGTTCCAGGCTATAAATGATTGACTGCCGCCGCTAACGTTACCTTCACTCCCAATAGTAAAACCGCTGTTTGTAAACGCTGTGAGCGAATTTGTGTAGTCTAATTGCCCAGACTGCGAATTACTGCGTAAAGTTTGCTGAACACCGCGAACGGTGTCGTAGATCATGTGATCAACAGAAGCACTTCTGGATTTGATCCACACCAGAGACTTTGTCGTATTGTCGATGCCGGTGTTAACTGTTTGCCCTGTATTGTTCCCCGTATATACCGTGGGGCTGAATGCAGCAGTTTGTGTTGTACTACCTGGGGCCGTAACAGTATCACCAGCCTTCAAAAATTGAAGGTCTTGCGAGTTAGTAAGGGTTAATTCATTGAAGTCAGGAGTTGCGGCACCTTTACGAATGGCGACGTAGATATAATTAGCACCACTTGAACTCATAGCATAGCCAGCTCTGAATGATGTACTATCTAGTCTGTAATACTGATTATTATTCTCAGCATCAGATTTGTTTGCCCACAACGAATTGTTATAACTTCCTGATGCAGTTTTTCTTTCGCTGTCTGAAATGTGCCAATTTTCAGAAGAATCTGTGCGCTTCGTTAATAACCAGCCAATTTCAAAACCAACTTCTACGTTTAAAGTACCGCCAGTACCCGTATAGCTTCCGCACTTAATATTGGTATCATCACTGGCAAATAGATAGGCGACATAGTTGTGCCCGTTATAATTTGTTATCGACTGGCCACCCCCACCTAGTTCAGCATAAGTGTCCGTCACAGCATTGACAAACGGACTATAACCAAAATCGTCCATGTTGTTCAGCATCCCACCCATCGAAACGCTGTGGTGATAGACAGCCCAATCAGCAATGTTTGAATAGTTTTTTATGAGCACAAACGCCGGTATTGCTGCAAGTCCGTGGTCAAATCTTCGGTTTGTTGTCCCATCTCCTACATAGGTAACAATATCCAGGAAGCCTGGGGATTGTTTAAAATTATAAGAAATGTATGATTGACCAGCTTTATTTACTGCGTAATCGGTGCCAATTACAATGCCGTTAGAAGTAAAACTAGACACACGTTGAGATGCCTCCATTTGGTTGGTATTAGAGTTTGTTAGAAGGTTTTGGTTGTTTCCCCTACCTGTATCTAAAATATGATGGCTATCACTCCAGGACACGCCTTTTACCCAAGTCAAGCCACCTGCAGTTAAGTCTATTCCTGTGTTGATTGTTCTATTAGAACCACCATTGCCCCCGTACATCATCGCAACAAACAAATCTTCGCCTGTGACAGCAGTTACATTGGTGACAGCACTTGTAACAGGAACTTTTACATCACCGTTTGCATCTACCATGCGAACAGGTCCGATGATATTAGATAATTCGGTATTATCCGTAAAAGTAAGAACAGCACCAGATTTGCCAGTAATTAGTGAGGACAATGGCTCATAAGATTGTCCAGCGTTTAACCCTGCGCCATTTAGTGGGGTCAAGACAGCAACGGGGGTATCAAAATAACCACTCGGCCCGGTTACATCCTCGGCTTTTACCTTGTAGTTTGTGCCGCCTCTTTCAACAACGAAGAGGTCTGAATCCTGAAGAGTGCTCATTTGATCGTACGAAAGTTTGTAGTTAGTGCCGTTGCGCTCGACCACAAATAGGTCGGTGTTTGATAAATCACTCATGGCAATAAGGGCAGAGCGGGGATATTCAATGAGTTATCTGGCAGCGTCCCTGGCATCCAATGATTCATAGATGAGTGCCAAACCAGATATTGACCATCTGTAGGGACATGACCTGAGCTAGCCGTCTCAACATCTGTTAAATCATTTATTGACAACGAAACGGTTCCGGTTTGGCCATTGACAGAAAGAACCGCTGAAGCAGGAACATCAGCCGACGTAATGTAACCAGCGTCGTTGTTTAATTCAGATACATCGTCGCCAGCCTGCAGGGCTGAATCAGCTTTTGTGCCTTGTGATGCAGTTGCGGCGCCAACATTACTGGCCGCTAGAACAACAGTCCCGGTGAGGCCATTAACTGATGACACTGGTACGGCAGGAATATCAGCCGACGTAATATATCCAGCATCGTTATTTAATGTTGATACGTCGTCACCTGCTGCCAATGCACTGACATCAGTGGCATTAAGGACAACTACACCAACTTTGCCGTTTACAGATTCAACAGCACTGCCTGGGCCAATGCTGATGATGTTGTCTGCACTGTCTTTAAAAAACAATTTGGGCGAATTGACGTGTGCGCCAACAGCAACCTCACCAATTTCTAAATCCGCTGGTAGTGGGATTTTGTCCTGTACTACCGAGTTTTTAAGCTTGATCCGTGTTGGCATAACGCTATTCAGCGAAGGCGATACGCCTATGCAGGCGCTAGCTAATTATAAACGACTAATAACTGCCCCCATTTAAAACAGAGGTGTTGTTCCATACCCCGTTGGAGGCGTCGTATTGCAACCGGTCTTCTGGGACTAGATTGGTCAAACTTACGTCTAAAAGTCCAGAAAGATAACCTGAACCACCCCCGCCAGAACTACCGACTGAAATATGTGTGTAACCCTGCAATTCATTAATACATAGCAACCAATCCCCAGAGACAAAAGAAACAGTAGAGACAAAATTCTGAGGCACGTTATTTCCATCATTGTTACAAATTAGATACAAGCCAGACAAATCATCGGACGGTGAAGGGATTAACTGACCAACAACTAAGCCCGCACTAACGCCTTGATTTGTAAGAACTTCAACGGTTCCGGCTGCTGCATCAAACACGCCACCCCATCTGAGGTTGTTGGCTTGCAAAGCACCAAAGCCAACAGGGCTCCACTGAGTACCTGAAGAACCCCGACCATATACGCGCAATTGTGCTGTAGATGGTTGAAACCACAGCATCCCCAAGAAATAATCGTCGGAAGCGCCGGGGGATTCTTCCTGCATTAAACAGGTGCCGTAATCTGCCAATTTTTTGGCAAGGATTGAGGCGTCAGCCAATCGCCCTGTTGGAAATTGACCAGAAATTATTTTGCTGGCGTCTAAATCAGGGACTTGATCAGGTATCAGAATGCTGCTCCCGGCTGTTACCAACCCAAAAGCATCAACATCAACTGAGGCCAAACCAGAAACAGCACCGCCAACAATCAAGCGATGAGTCAATGACCCGTCAGCCGAAACTAGCAGCGGTCCAGTGCCAGAATTTGGAATCTTGACAGCGCCTAGATCAGTCGCAGACGCGACAGGGAGATCAGTCCCAACAAGGGCGGTCGCATTGATGATGTGCCCGTGTTCGTCATAGGTAAAACCCGAAACACCGCCTGGCGTAATCGAATTTGAATGGGTCAGCGCTCCCGTAGCGCTAACAGATAAACCGCTACCCGTTGGGACACTGACAGCACCAATCTGGCTTTCAGTGGCTGGTGGCAAATCACCTGCTGACAACGCAATGTCGCCAGTGATTAATCCTTGTTCATTCCAAATAATTCCATTGCGCTGCCCCGCAATAATTGCGTTTGCAATTCCAATATTTGCAGAATCAATATCTATGCCGCGACCAACCGCTGTGGAAGAGACACGGTCAGCGGTGATAGATCCAACAACAATTGAATCCCCATTAACAAAAGATATTTTTGGGCCGGTTATTGAAGCATCAGCTAGTTTACTTGTGACAACGCAATTATCAGCGAGTTCGACATTAGTTATGGAGCCAGCGGCTGGAGCAACTGGGAACGTGTAGCCCGTCCAGTTGATCTTGTTTGGGTCAATGGTGCCATTGGCTAGGAGGTTAATACCTGCAGAGACAAGGGCATCAGATCGAACTTTTTTAGTCTCTAGCAATGAAACGTCGGCAATCGCCAAAACGTCATCTGCCTGCAACTGCGCTTCACTAAGTAGCGGCAGATTGCTGATTTCGGTGTCTGGCATTACCGCCTTTAATCAACCAATACTTAAATTCTACTCGCCAAGAATTAGACGACTTTCGCCATCCTCTTGGAGAATTAAACTGGAACCATCCTCCTGAAGCAGGAACGCAGGCGCCATGCCTGTCAACAAATTGAATTGACCAGTGGTAACAAAATTGATTGTTGAGGTGATGGCTTGAGTTGGTTCAATGGATAGCGAAGCGCTGGTAACAATGCAATCGGCCTCGTACCATACAGAATTTCCATAAGGATTTTCATCGCGATAAACAAAAAAGCGCCCGAAGAAATCAGCTCCCTGCGTAAGCCGAATACATAACTGCGCTAGATAAGCGGCATATTCACCATGATTACAAAGATCTGGATTGCATAATTCTGGGACGGTCCAAAAACAATTAATTTCACCCTGACCACCGATCAACCCAGCTTCATACTGTTGAATAAATTGACTCCCCAAGTGCGTGGTGTTTATGGTATCGCGTTCAGTTGTAAATTCGTAGCTTGTAATAGAGGCAAGCGGGCGGTACGTGTCACCGCGAGTCGTCATCGTTAGATTTTGCGTAGATGACGATTCAACCAACTGCAACGCATTGCTTACGCTTCCAGCAATTGACTTCTCAAAGCTGTCGTATAAACGGAAACTACCTAATGGGTCAACATAAATAAAACCGCGCCAGTCATTAAAATTATGGCCATCAATTAAAACAAGGTTGCTGCCGTCTACGGTTGCAATGTCTACATGATCGCCACTTATAAAAGTACCTATTACTTCTTCTTCAAAAGAAAACCGGCGTTTAATTACCGATACATCGCCATCTAGCAATGTAGCTTTAACAGATTGAGCGGACACTCGTTTGAGTTCAATGCCGCCTGTATCGCCAAGATATACAGTCATAAGAAATCAAAAGCTCCACTCGAATGGTGCGCCATGGACTTGGAAACTTACATCGGCACTAACCACTTCGCCTACGCTGCAAGTCATTGAAAAAGACGTTACATAAGCATAAATCCCTATAGCGCCGCCACCGTCAACAGCTAGACGAATTTTGCATAACTCAGGCTGTGCATTAGCCCCGTAACTATCAGAGTCAAAGCTGTTGTTGCCCGTCTTAATTAGCGGACCGCCTACACGTTCAACGTTGCTGACAGTTTCGGAGTAATACAGCAACGAAGCTTGCCCGCTAGCTGTACGAAGGCCATTGAGAAGAGTGGCATCGGTGTCTTGCAAGCTTGTTGTATCAAGCGTTTGCTGTTGTGTTGAATAACTCCAATTCTTCAGCCTTCCAACCTTCACAGGTGTGCCAGACGCTGTGGAAATTTCCATGACGCCATGTTGCCCTGAAAAATACATTGAAGAACTGTCTCCCCATTTAATTTATTCTAAGCGCCATACAAAAGCCCAATGAACTGGAGCTGAACTGTAGAAATTCCAGGGTAGATGCTTTGTAATTGGGGCGGCTCCTTATAGCGCCACCGGAGCACCTTTTTGCCGTCTTGCATGGCACCTTGTAAATCAGTGCCCATACCTTGCCAACCTCTGGTGTTCTCAAAGATCACATAATCATCGTTGATCATTGACTCGTAGTGGTTCAACAGATCTGCCGCTAGTTCGTCGCTGATGTTGTTGAAATCGAGCGTTAGCTCTGCATTCACAAAGCTTTGGCCGTATTGAACAATTGAAACCGCTCCATTTTGAGCCTCAAAAACGGTCTGCGGTAAACGGCCAGGTCTATAAGAACGACCAGTCGGAACGATGCCTTGCGGGAATGAACGGAGGTTAGGCGCCATTAAAAGGTCTCCTCAACAAACTCATTATCGTTCTCTGTCCAGTCTAAGATTTGCAGCGCTCCGGTACTGGTCAAAGGAGAGACCGAACCCGAAACCTCGACTAAACCGTCAGAGCTATAAGTCAAAGATTCGCATTTATAACAACGTGTCTCTTCAACTGAGGAAGCTTTACAGAATAAAGTTCCAAATAAATTGCTGTTAGAAACCTTACCCTCTCGAATGCTCATGTTTGTCGGTGAGCTAACGCCAGTTTGACCAGGGCGCCAATACACAATCGTGGTGTCATTGTTCTCCCCAAATGAAAGAGAGCTAGTAATATTGCCCTCAAAATCTATGCTGCCACTTTGGAAACGGTCTGTGTGAGTAGTCGTGCTAGCCACTCGGAAATATTCACCAGGCTCTAAGCTCATCGCCGCCTGCGGCGTGGTTTCAAACTTAATTCCGTGATCAATGATTTCGCGAGTTTTTAGGGCATAACGCAAAAACTGACGGGCGTGGTTTTCGCTAGTCATAAATCCGGTGCAATCAAACTCTTCAACTGGGTCTGAATCACTACCAGAGGCCAGACGCATGGTCATGGTGCGAACAACAGGGAACCCATTCTTGACTTCACCCCGGAACATACAAACACCGATGAATGGTTGGCGCTCTTCTGGCGAGAGAAAACTCACAGCCATATTGCGCATGATGCCATCAGTGAATAATGCTTTGATCTGTGGAGCTGTGCCTTTCTCGATCAAATAAGTTTTTTTATTAAAAGGAACAGAAGGAATTAGCGCAAATTTGCCGCCTTTGATAGTGAAATCCAAAAGCATAAAAGCGCCATTCTGATAAATAAATTCTCGAAGATTTTGATTATCTGCAACGATGCCATCCCAATAAAAACCATTAGCGGCACAGAATCTTGCTGATTCTGTCATAGCTTCTTTGTCTACCGATTGAGTGCCAATTAACTTGCCCGCACCAAATTTATCATCAGTCAACATGTAATAAGCAATTTCAGGGAAGAAATGGGTAGAGCCAATGATTTTATTGTTTTCAGACTGACCACCTGAAGGACGTTTATTGCCTGAGAATAAATGCTCTACCATCATCCCGCGTTGCACATAAGCAGATAAACTATTGAAAGATGTCCATTCTTTTGCGTTTAGTAGTTTAATGCCAGCCAGCGCAAGATTTTCATATTGAGGAACAGGATTTTCAGTAAATTTATTTGTGTTCGCCGGGAACTGCTCAATCAACTCATTGCAAAAAATAATCTTATGCTCAGGTCCATTTGTATGACTGCTTTGATCCGTGTTGTTTATAAAATAATCACAAATTGCATTTAAGGGGCTGTAGTTTGTACCTGGCTCAATAAAGGCTTCAAGGTTGGCTGCAGTGTCGTTACCGCCAGGGTAGCTTGGTTCTTTTAAACCGCCTGCTTCGTTCTCTTGAATTTCGGTAATGCCAATATTGATTGGTGTGCCATTTATCTGAACGTTAGTGTTCACCCTGTAGCCGGAACCCTTACTTGATATTGACCAGCGGTAAGCATCACCAACAGGGGTGGTTTCAGATTGATAATAAACAAGCCTTACAACTGCACTGTCATTTGATCCGTCAATAAGACGCCTTGCAAAGACTTGTGGCTCTACAGGCCCGGCCTCATTTAATACTAATTTTTCAATATAAAATTTTCCTGATTGACCGCTAGTAAACATTTCACGAGATATCCGCCAGGAATCGTATGTTTCAACGCGAGTGAAATTAGAGATACCATAAAGATCAGGGATCGCAGGCATTGATTGTTGTTTGCGAATATTAAATATTTCATAAACAGTTCCGCCAATATTATATGAAGAGCCATATCTAGTATCTACAAGCCAATCAACACCATTGGCAGTGACAGTCTGGCCAGCCTCGGCACTACCTAAGAATTCATTATCAACCCAAACTTGGTATGTATTTGGGTCGCCTCTACGAACAGCACCTTTTATTACTGCGTTTCTAATTATTCCACGGGAAGCATCAACATCGCGAGTTGTCTGAGCTAAGACTAAAGTGTAAGCAGCGGATCCTGATTGTTTTAATGATGATCGTTGATAAGTAATATTTGTATGATTTAAGTTTCTATTTGATGAACTTCCAAGATAATTATTTGTTCTATAGAAATCGTTTTGACCGGTTTCCGTATTGAAAATAACGCCAGTTGTGACAGCAGAGAATTTTTCATTACCGTCATTATCAGTTACGCGCTGTGAGCCGCTGAATCGATCCTGACGGTCTGGGTCTGGGACAAGTGACGAACCGGCGGTAGTGACTTGGCCTTGGCGTTTGTAGCGACGGCTTTCATTATTGCTATAAAAATAATCGCTGGTACTTAAATTTGTGGTCGCAACAAGCCTGCTATCAAACCAATATTGGAAAGTGCTACCAACTTTTACAACGCCATAAACATAGACTGGGCTTGAATTGCCAGCAAATTGGATATCATATTCAGTTCTTTTGCTGCCATAACCTGCAAGAATTAATTGATTATTATCGCCGGTTGGCCGCTCAGTTTGGCTAATAAGTTTGTATTGTAAATCACGGTCGTTGCTTCCTTTTACCTCTATAAAATCATTTTCTTTATTTGATGTGCCTTTAATCTGTCCTTCCCACCAATAAGTCCTAGTCTGGGTTTCTTTGTCAACTATGACCATGGATTTATTTTCTAAACCTGTTGTAAATAAAACACCCAAAGACTTATTTGATGCACTTGCCAAAGGAATCTCGTTTTCATCGCTATAAGCAGATAATTCAACGATTGGGCCGGTATCGTCCGCCCCTGTATTCTGGTTTTTAAAAGTAAATACCCATTCAGGATTTGCGGCTTTTGTTTGACTTACAACATAATGAATACCAGTATAAAAAATTTGATAGCCATTAATTAAACCAGTTGTGTTTTCAGCGAATTTGCCCTTGTGCATAGGCCTACCGTCGAGCAAATGAACGTCAATCCCATCATTTTGGATCGATTGATAAAACGTTGACCCAGGCACCGGAACAATCTGAAATTCATGCTGCCCTTGCTCTTGCTGAATAAATAAGGTATTAAAAATAAATTCAGGGCTGACGCCTTTGACGGCAAAGACTCTTTCGCCTGTGATATCAATCCATGATTTAGCGCCTAATTCGCGTGCATAGACACGAAAAAAACTATATCTAGATGTGTATTTTGTGACTGTTCCTAAACCAATCCCTGAATTTTTCTCTTGGTATTTATCGATTGTTTTGTAACTAGGATGCGCATTGAAATTGGCAGATCCTTGAATTTGCCGCCATACCTCAGAGCGGATGCCAATTTCCGTGGCATTACATGGGCGGCTATTGCTTAAAGTGGCAACTGCCAGTTGCTGAACGCAACCACGTTCCCAAGGATTGTTTAATGATTCTTTGTAATTACCTTTTCCTATATCGATGGCTGAACTAAGGCCGATAATTTGTTTACTCCCTGGTAAATTTGGAGGCCTGAAAAAAATATAGCTTAGATCTGTTGTAAGTTCTGGCGCCCAAGTTCTATTGGGGCGTTGTATGCAAATGGCCCGAGCTTGGTTAAGCATATATTCTTGGCCTTCCTGGATCGATTCATCAACTTGTGCTCTTGTTTCATCCTGAAATTGCAACACATCTGAAAGGCCCCATGGGTCAAACTGTTTCCTGTCTGTATCTAAGCGATGAGCACTAATTCTGTATGTTGTTTCACGTCCATCGTTACGGATACACCCCGCAGTCCGAGGGTAATCCTTGATAATCTTTTCAATTTTTACTCGACTATCTTTTTTTACTTCCCGGCTTGAATCATCACCGGTAGGGTAAGTGACTAGCTCATAGGGGAGCATGAATTTATGACCATTAGGTAATGGCTTGTAAAGACCAAATTGGGTCCGTGTCGAAGGTGTCCGTGTTCCAGAAAAATGGGGTTTATATTGGCCTCTTCCTGCCGATGGATAATAAGGGCTAAACGCATCATTGTCTGATGACGTGGTTAGTTTTCCTTCTTCGTATTGGTCCCCTTCAATTCCATTTGTTAAACGATTGCTATTTGCTTTTCCCAAACTAAAGAACAATTGATTTTTATATTCAGAAAAATCACGTAACATCAGGTCGCCAATGGCGAAGCCGTCGTAATCAGGTGTCCCACCTAATCGCCCCGCGCCCATCATCATTACGGCCGTCAGGGTCTGTGTTGTCCCTGCCGTGATCATTTGGCTGTACAAAAGCTGCGTATCAATACGAATGCCCCCGGAATTTTTGTCGCGATCAGCAAAAACCAACGGGATTGTTTCCCCTAATTCAGCAAGAGATTGAACCCCATTGAAATTGCTTGATTTTGTATAACGGCTACGTCCTGTTGACCCTGCAATTTCTAACCGTGCTTTTGTCTTTGGTGGTTCTTTTGGCTTTGGTGCTAGAAGGGCGCCAACTGCAGTTAACGCAATACCAACAACAAGATTGACGACTATTGCTGTGATTGGATCATTTACAACGTCAGGGAGATGGTCATATCCCTCTGGTCTTTCTTTGACTGCGTCTTGTGCATTGGCTACAAAGTCCCAATATTCATCTGCTGTTATCCCTAACTGTTCACACAGGCTTATTTCTACCGGGAGCAGTACAGCTCTTCTGCCGCTAGGACGCCGATGGGACTCCAGATTGCCGCCGACCCGCTGAAGTGAATCCATCCTTCCTCGAAAAATGTTGCCAGACCGAGACCAAACTCAGACCGACAAAGCGCAACTGTTTTAATTGTAGGGGAGTCTATTTTGTTGCCCCAAGCTGATAATTGTTCTTGAAATACTGAGGTGTCACCCTTACGGATTCTTCGATACCAATCACGTTTCGGCTCAGGTGTTGGGACACCCTGAAAAGCCATAACTATTCTAAAAATCGATAAACAATCAGCCGCTCCATGGTTATCAGGGGTAGCCCCCAAACGGTACGGCAAACCAATCAACTCATAAGGATGAATCATCCTGCGTTGATGTTTGCAGTCACGGGAAGCCTGCCAACCAATTGTTTGGTTAAGACGCGTGTAGGTGCATTAGCCCCTACCGCATCAATGCCGCTACTAAGGATTACCTCAAGCGTTTCATAGTCGTAGGTCATTGTTGCCGCCAGCCAAGTCTCTTCAGTTAAAATCTTGCCAAGCGAACCGTAATTTGAATCTAGTACGACTGAATAAACATTTATATGCTGTCTGTTCATCACAGCTTCTTTAGCAATTCCTTGACTAATTTGGTTAACGGATAAAACAAGAGCCGCTTCTAAATTGTCACCTGTTCTGTTTTTAGCTGCACCTTGATAGATGAAACTTAGATATTCAAACGTTGGCCCAGTGCCATCTATCTGTATTGCCTGGCCTGGCTCCGCATTTTGATAACGCCGTGGTGATGCGCTGCCATCAATCACTTCAATAAAGTTTGCGAGACGAACGAATGACATGGATTAAAGGCCTAAGCGTTGGCGTTGAGATCTTGAATTTTGAAGTTGTTTCATCGCCATGCTTTTGCCTTGCTTGGCACCTTCAGCAACAAGAGAAGACGCCTCAGACCGTGGGATGTAATCGTTGCCGTTGAAATTAAGCGTTGGCCCTTTGTAAGTGACTTCGGCTTTGACTGGGCCTGAAGAAGCCGCCGCAGCGCTATTGCCTCCGCTGTAAGTGTCTAAAGCCGCTTTGCTTTGCTCATTGCTTAAGACAGTGCCAGCCGAATCAGGTACGAACAACTCCGGCCCGCGTTCTCCGACTACAGAAATTTGACCAAGAGGCGGGCGACCACCTTCCGCAAAACCTGGCCCAAACTTTGGTAATGCAGGCGCCGCAGCTCCACCCCCAGGATTCAATATCCCAAGCACTTTCATCATTAGCGCTTTGGCAATCATTTTTGTTGCCATATCAATAAACGCTTTGCCAATATTTTTGAACATATCCCCAAAGGCTTCTTTTGCGGTCTTTGTTCCGTCAATCAATCCAGTAATTGCGCTAGACATTGCGCTGCCTATTTCGCCTTCAATTGTCTGTGCCAAACTTACAATCATTCCTTCTGTATTAGTTAGGTCCGCCTCAAGTTGCGCCATATACGACTCAACCTCGCCAGGGTCTGGGGGCTCTATCTTGCTTGCTTCAGCTTGTCGTTCTTTTTCTTGGGTGATTTGTCCAGACAATTCAAGCTCACGTTCTAATTTTGCAATAGTTGCGGCCCGTTCTTCATTTGCGGCAACGATTGCGTTCTTTTCTCCGTCAAGCGTATTTACTAAGTTTTGTTCAATTTGTAAGATATCTTTAGCAGCTTCGAGTCTTAGCTTTTCGATTGGGTCCATTGCCTTAGCAATCGCTAGCTCAGCTTGTTTAATTTTTAAATTTTGCTCAGACAACCTTATTCGTTTAGCTGTGTCTTCAAGTTCCCTTGCTTCATCTTCAGCGCCAGTATTTGTTGCAGGCGGTTGAATTGTTGGAGGAGGGGTCTTCAACTGGTCTTCGAGCCTTAGTTGATCTCTAAAGGCGTTTACCTTATCCATATCAAGGGCCGCACCTTGTGTTGGATCAGTATCCGTAATCTGAATGCGGCGCATATTTAATTCGTCAATTTTTCCAATTAAGCCATCAACTGCTGTGGACGCCCCATCAGTTCCAAGGACAAAATCAAGAATTGATTCGTACCATGTAACCGTTTTATTTTTTGCACTTTCAAGCCTTAATTCCAATTCTTTAATTTCAGCTTCAAGTTGTGGAATTGTTCCTTCTCTTAGTAAATTATTGTAGTCATTTGTTGCAGCCCATAAATCATATTGTTGCTTGACTAAAACGCCTACTGCTGCCGCAGCCGCTAGCCATCCCATTGATGCAAGCGTACCTTTTACCAATACCAAGGCTTTGTTTAAAGTTCCAGCCGCAACAGCCTTTCCCAGCAATGCGGTTTTGCCACCAACAATGAGAGGAATTGCCCGAGAGAGCCACCCAGCCAGCGCGGTAGCTTTTAGCAAAACAATTGCTTTGGTAAGTGCAATTACCCCGGCGGTTGCCAAGCCAATCTTTACGGCCATAATCCCCGCAGGGGAATTAATCGCGTTGATAGTATCCGCTAACGCCTGCAAAATTGGAATAATTGCTTCTGCCGCTGCTGATTGCTCAGAAAACACATTTTGGAATGCCGTAGCAACTGATTTCAAAGCGCCTTGAATTGTTTGCGCTGCTGTGTCATTAGCTTTTTGAGCTACCCCTGCAGCGTTGGCCTGATTCAAAATCAAGCGTTCAAGCTTTGGCAAATCATTTAACAGAGGGGCAATCGCTTGTCCTGCCTCTGTGCCAATAATTTTAAACAGATCCTCTTTGCTAGTTACTTTTTCAAGCTTCCTCAGCGTTTTTGCTAAACCATCCGCCTCAATCGTTGCGGCATTAATTTCAACACCGTATTTACCAAGTAATTCGACACCTTCTTTTGTTGGCGCCGCCAGCTTGGCCAAGGAAGAACGGATAGCAGTAATACCAATTTCAGCATTTACGCCATTAGCTGTAACTGCAGCAATCGCACCATTGAGATCTGACAACGGGACGCCAAGAGCTGCTGCAATTGGTGCCACCTTGCCGATGTTCCTGGCGTATTCATCGAGCACAATCTTGCCATCGTTCTGCGTCTGAATAAATCCATCGACTAACCCACCCGCTTTGTCAGCCGACAATCCATAAGCATTCAAAACAGACGTTGTGGCATTGGCAACGGTATTGATATCTGAGAAGCCACCAACAGCGCCAAGGCTGGCTGCTTTCAATACCTTGCTTGCATCCGCTGCATTATTAAAGCCAGCCGACGCCACGTCATAAGCCGCCCCAGTTAATTCAACAACGCTTGCCTGACCTTTTAATTCTGCGCTGACCTTTTTTAAACTGACTACAAGGTCTTCAGAATCAACACCTAGCGAACGAACCTTCGCTTCAAAAAAGTTCTGATCGCTAAGCGTTTTAAACCCTGCACCCAATCCAGCAACAGCCACCAACATTGGCGCAATTGTTGATGCCAAACTTTTAAGAGATTTACTTAATACCCCAACGCCGCCGGAAGCCCCACGCGCAGCTCCGCCAAATTTCTTTATTGAATTGGCTGCCTTTGGCGTTGTTTTCTGCAGCCTTGTGACTTCCTTCTCAAGCGCCTCCATCCGGCGTTCTAGCTTTTGCAGGTCTGAAAGACCTTTTACCTGAATGGGGATATCAACGGGTGCTAAAGCCAAGAAAAAAAACCGCCGATAGGTTAATTCTAACGGCGGCCAGATTTTGCTTTTTTCATTGCCTCTTGTTGCTGCGTCCCCTGGTAATCAAAGAACAGCAACCACAGCCACAACTCTTGTGGCGTCATCTCTTGCCGCAATCGAGTAAGGGACATTCCCAACTCTTTCGCAACCGTCATTTCATTTATTAGTTGGCTTTCCCGTTTGAACTGAGCCCTCAGGACTTTTATAATCCATCTCTTCTTCCTCCTCGGTCTCGTCTGATTGCATAGCGCCAATCAACTTGCTTGCCATTTCCATCGGCAAAACCTTCTGCAAAACAGGAATAGCATCGACTTGATACTGGTTTCTTCCTGCTTCGTCTAATGCCTTGTTTACAAATAAACGAATGGCAGCTTCGAGTGCATCTTCGGGATTCCTAGATTTTGCTTTTGCTTGTTGGTACTCGTCTATCGTCATTGGCTTATGCCAAAAGGTGAAATCATCACCATCTAATTCAACGATTTTTTTAGTAAGTTTGTTGTTGCGTGCTGCTACATCTAGCAGCTTTTGCAACATGGTTTGAGATTGAGCCAAAATTAATTTTGCATACGTATGCACATTAGCTCAGGCACAAGGGGAAGGTGTATGCCCGTCCCCCCAGCGCCCTGACGTGCTGCTCCCCACGTCAACCGCAGTTTATCCAACAAAAAACCCCGCACTAGGCGGGGCAAATGTGTGAGGTTGGGGGGATCCCTAAGTCACACTAACGCTGTACTAAACAGTTGTTTGACGTTTTGAACGCTAAAGGTGACTTCTCCCTGTTGGGGATCATCAGGGTTTACGTCCAGATTGACGCCGGTCAAGGTGATATCACCCTCAATAAAGGATGATTTCGCCAAGTCAGGGGCTGGAGTAGACGCACCATCAGAAATGGTGTTGTTAAAAAGCCGAACGCGAGCGCCCCCTTGGTCCTTCAACATCACATTTGCAAGCATTCTTTGGCCAATGCTTTGTGCATTGTCAGAGAAAAATAGCGTGATAGTTCCGGTGGCTGACGCATAACCTGCCTGGGTCGAACGGAAGGTGGCAAATTTGCCCCCACCTGCACCAACACCGCATGGAAGCGTTGTTGTGTCTAATTCTTCCCGAGAGATCTCAATCGAAAACGATTGCACATCACAAACTGCGCCGAACGGATCAAACGACACATTTACATGCCCCGCAGAATCAGCAGAACCGGTTCCGCCGTCACCGTTCAGCGTTACTGCAGTACCGCCAATTGTTGCCGACACCTGAATGGTTACAGACGTAGCAACAACGACGTAATACTGAGTCCCAGCGACTAGCGCCGTATCCAACGACCCACCGCCTTCAACTGAAAAGACGACAGGATCACCAACCTCAAAATCATTCCCAGCGGGGACCGTGATTGCAGTCCCTGCAGGGAAATCAACAAAATCCTGAAGACAGAATTCAGTTCCCGCTGGTGTGAAATACACCGAACCGCTCTGGCCAGTTAAGGCGCTAGAGCTACAAGCAATGGCCACGTAAAACCTCGAAAAAACAACATTGGGGGCGTTGTATCTCCGGGGGCAGAGATGCCATCAGTCTACGCAGGCGTATTAATAAGCTCCACCATCCAAAGAAGACGCTGAAACCCAGGCCGAACCATCCCACGACAAAACATCGCCAACGGACTTTGAGCCAGCGCTTACATCGCTCAAATTGTTGAGGCCAAGGCTGACAACACCAACTTGACTATTGACGCTTTGCACTGGGGCCGCCGGAACCGTTGCGGTTGTCAGATAGCCCGCATCGTTGTTCAGATCACTGACATCGTCGCCAGGCTGAACCGCTGTCCCAATGGCCGTCTTTTGTGAGGCCGTAACGTATTTATTTGTCGAACCTTCCGATACGTCATTTGTTGACAGGACGACCGCGCCAGTTTTCGTGTTGACGCTTTGAACCGGGGCGCCCGCTGACGTGATGTAGTTGGAATTATTCGTCAGTTCACTGATGTTGTCGCCGCTTGCCAAAGCACCAACGTCACCAGCACCAAGAACAACCGCACCAGACTGGCTATTAACCGATACAACGGCTGACGATGGGTAGGTCAGCTCTTGCCAGTCCGAAAGCGAGCTTCCACCCGTCTGGATCAAAACAAATGTCGTGCTGGTGTCAGTCCGGTTACACCAGTCCCCAGCTTGACCCGAAAGGGCCAGCATTGCCGCTTGACTTGCGACTGCCCCTAAATATTGGGTAATAGCAATCGATGGAATTTGACTTGACGGCACTTTGCCGTTGACCAAATCAGCCTTTGCATCCAACGCCGTTTGGGTATCCGTTGAAATCGGCTTTGCTAAGTCGCTGGTGTTATCGACGTTGGCCAGGCCAACATCTGTCTTGTCGAGCGTGACTGTGCCAATCCGGCCATTCACCGAGGTTTCACCAACCTGACCCACACCGCCTAATTGGCGGACAACACCATCAGCGTCCTTGATATAAATGGCTGGGCTTTGGCCGTTTGTATTGAGGGCAATCTCGCCATCTAAAAGATCCGAAGGTTGCGGCGCCTTGGATTGTGTGCTCGAACGTTTTTGTTGTTGTCTCATTTTTAGTAGCTCCCTGAATCAATAGCGGTTGAGATTTTGTAAGCGCCTGTGGCGGTCTCCCCAGTCACTGACGTGTCACGGACAAAGAAACCGCCCTGATTAACACCCCCAACAACAGTCGGAGGCGTTGACACGTTCAGCAGTTCACCCAGCAACGTCGCGCCGCCGCCAGTAGGTGACTTCAGCCATATCGTTCCGTTCCAGGTGTAACTACCAGGGCCAACCTGGGGACTGGTGTCAGGGTTGCCGCTATCGGTTACAACGCAACTATCGCCTGTGTTTAGATCACTCGTGCCGGTGATTATGCCGTCTGCAATTAGACCAGCATTGAGGTCTGACGAAGTTGTGCCAGATGAACCGATATTGGAATTATCGTTAGCAATCGAATAAACCGAAATGCTGCCTGGCGTCTTGGGGATATACGCGCCAGCGCCACCATTAGCGCCAATGTCCCACGTCAATACCTGACCCGACGAAGGTGCCGCCGGAGGGCTAATTAACGTAGTCGGATTAGGAATAAAGTCGCCTTCAATTAATGCCGCAACATCAGAGGCTTTAAGCGGAAACTCGATCCACCCTTTGCCATTTGTTGGCGCAGGTGTGGAGGTCGAGCCATTTATCAACGTCTTGGAATTTGACCCGTTTCCAAGGAAGCCGACTGTGTCTGCCAAGTTGTAAGCCAACTGGCCTGGCTCTAGGTCGCCTGGCTTAGATCCAGCCGAAACGTTCCTAAGTTGCTGCTGAACAATTGCCATCAGGCGACCTATAAATAACTACTCAATTTTAGGAGCACTCAATTACACAAAAGTTCCAGAGTCCAGCACGCTCTCAGGCGTCCAATTGCTGCCATCCCAGCCAAGCAAATTTCTTGCATCTGGTGGCGTTGTACTTGTATCTACGTCACCCATTTGATCAATTGAATAGTCAGCTTTTGCCGCTATGACTGCGCCAGTGCGGCCAAAAACGCTGTCAACATTACCGGCTGCGTTTCGAGTTGCGCCTGCGACTGGCAATCCGCCTTGTGTTGGGTAAGTCATTAGAAATCCTCCGAATCAACGCTAGCGGCTGGAATCCATTGCGTTCCATCCCATTCCATTACCTCACCAGGCGCAGGCGTTGCCGAGCTGACATCTGCCATCTGATCAATTGAATAATCACCTTCTTGGCTGTTGACATTGCCTGTCCGCCCATAAACAGAACTCACAGCGCTGCCCCCCGAAATCCTTACGTTAAATGGGGCGCTGATATTACTAAGGGCTAACGGATCATCTCCCGACAAGACCTGGACAGGGCCTAGGACTTCCCCAACGCTGAACTCATTGGTTTTCATCTGATCCAATAGCGCCATCCCCGTAAAATCCAACTCTTCAATTCGGCGCATGCCATTACCTTTCGGGCTATAAATCGAAAGCTGGATGTTTCCCCGTATCGCTTCGATCCCGTTGGTTTCGAGCCTCAGTACAGGAAGATAAAAATTGACATAACTAATCGATAGCTCTACATATTCGGTGGCAGGCGGTTCCCCACCAACGTTGTCGAATACAACCGGAACAGGTGGCGTTAACGCTGAAAAGGCATTGATCGTCCTGGTTTCAACTAAGGCGCGGATCTGTTGGAAGCTCATTTCACTTTCCTCAGGAAAAAGTCAAAGGACTTATCAGCGTCCTTGCCAAGATTGTTGGCGATGGTGGTGAACCAAGCTGCGCCGCCTACGCGGCCGCCTTTCCCGTATTTGGGATCAAATGCCACGCGCTCTGAATAATCCAAATTGGAACTAATAAACCAATCACGATCCATCGTTATCCTGCCATCGTATTTGGTGATTGATGGAGTGTTTTTCCCATCCATTTCATCTGGGACGCTTCGGTCAGGAATACCCGCACCGATAAACCATGAACTAGCCAAACGGCCCGTATCGACTGGCGATGATTTGCTCAGTTTGCCCTGAGTCAAAATCAAAAACCGGGCAAGGCCTCGGTCCAGCGCTTGATCAATTTCTCGAACAAGTTCAGCGCCTCGAAATTTTTTAGCCATTAGTTCGCCCTCGCTGTAAGCGTTGCCGTGTAAAGCAGGTCGCCAGACGACAGGTCAACGCGAACCACCTTCCATGGCCTGCCTAAGTAATCGAGCCGATCGCGTGTTGTTGGAATTACATTTCCAACCCCGGCCAAATCAATTACGACCTTGATCTCAATGTCGTTTGATGGCCCGCCGTTGTCTTGGTCTTGAAAAGATGGGAAGACAGCACCGGCAGAAGTAAACGTAGTTTCAGAAGGCGTTGACGTGCCATCGGAAGGGTCATAAACCGGCTGATCTACGCGGATGTAATTCAAGCCAGTGACCCGGAATTTATCTACCAGGCTTTTGGCCAGCGGGACAGCAAAGCCATCTTGGTAAGCCATTAGGACCGCACCCTCAAGATGACCTTGCCGCCTGACGTAGAGCTAAATACGGCATAACAAGAGACCATCCCTTTCAACCAAGGGAACATAGAAATTACTTTTGGATCGCTGCAACTGCTGCAGCTTTCCCCAGTAGCGCCCGCTGGAAAAGCAGAGTAATTAACTTCCAAATCACCAAGTTTTTCTTTACTCGTATAGACCCCAGCGGTATTGGTACTAGGTGCCCCCGGCTGCAGTGCGCTTGGGTTTTGGCTGAGTTGATAAGCCAGCTCAATTGTTGCCTCAGTAATTGCCTGAGGTATCAACGTGCAGGTTGCCGCGACCCCATCACACGACACACCAGAACGGGGCCACGAAAGAGCCTGTGGTTTATCTGCATTGTCCGTCGATGGATTGCAGCGTTTGCCCTTCCAGGTCAAAGTTTCAAGCGCCGACGTGGCCCCGATTAACGCAATCTTTTTGGCGTCAGCAGAAAGAGCCAGCCAAGTGCTTCCCCACCATGAGATCCCTGCGTAGGCGTCTGCATCCGCTTCAGAAACGTAAGAATTTGCCGTACAAGACCCGAGAGTTGCATTAATAGCCATTTACAAAATTTCGGAGTGGTA